>Ga0181352_1000256_pt1 | contig 23982 bp, 29 predicted proteins | sample Fa13VDMLBSN_FD_130103 | JGI IMG/M metagenome (GOLD analysis project Ga0181352, IMG submission 130103) | Freshwater viral communities from Lake Michigan, USA - Fa13.VD.MLB.S.N | ecosystem: Environmental > Aquatic > Freshwater > Lake | place: USA: Michigan | collected 2013-09-23 | reverse complement strand
GCCTAGAGAGCGACGACGCAGAAGAGGTTCCGTTTATTCCAGGCCGTTATGCCGCGCTTGAACAAGCGGCATACAGGGTGCAAGGGCCAAGCATGAACCGGCTCCGCATCCTTGACGGCGACTACGTGATCGCCGTGCCGTACTGGATGGCCCGTCAATCACTGGCAGACGGCGACGTTGTGGTGATCGAGCGCAGGCGCGGCCAGCTTCTGGAGCGGACGTGCAAGCAGATCGTCCTGCGTCCTGACGTGGTGGAGCTTTGGCCCAGGTCCACGGATATTCGATACCAGACACCCATCGTCGTGCCTCTGAGCCACGACATGGAAGAGCCTGACGGGACCACAATTGAGGTCGTCGGGCTGGTCGTCGGGCGGTTTGGCCGCATCTGATTTTTCAGCGGTTTGACGGTCATCTGCATTTTTGTGCCTGCAAACATACGAAAACCGTTTGACACAATATCCAGAACTCGTATTATCGGGGTGTCACCACACAGGGACACCCGCCATGCACTCCGCAGAATTCATCCTCACAATCGACGAAATGGCCCTCTACGCAGGCCGCTTCGCCATCATCAACGATGTCGCGTTCTCGGTTGAATACAGCGACATTGACAACTGGTACGTCGACGCCATCGGCTTTGTTGAGAGCTACGGCAAGTTCGGCGGTCACGCCATCCAGTGGCTTGAAGACCGCGACCCGCTCGCCGCGCTGATCCGCACCAAGATCAAAGAATACAGCGACATGATCGAGGAGCGCATTGCCACCGAACAGGCGGAGGCTGCGTGATGTCAGCGTTACTCGCAGCCGACTATAGGGACCGCACCATCCATGCGCTGGACGATCTCCGCTCAGTCGTCCTCAAGCGCCGCGCTCAGTACATCAACATTGCGAACGCCGCACAGCAGTCAGGCGCACGGGCAGACTTCACTGGTGCCATGAACGCAGCCGCCATCCTTGAGGTCGTTCTGGACGACATCACGCTGGCGATCGCGAAGGAGCCGGGACGATGAACATTCGCACAATCCACATCTGCCCGCCGATCCCGATCCGTCGCTACGATTGGTGCGCTTACAACGGCGACACGTTTGACGCCGAAAGCTCAAAATCTCTTGTCGGATACGGTTGCACAGAACAGGAGGCCATCGCGGACCTTCTCCAGCAGATAGAGGAGGCATCCGATGTCAACGATGACGGTGCTTGAAATGGGCGCGTTGCTCGCCCTAGCGCCGCTGCTCGGCATCGTCATCGGCTTTATCGCTGATGAGCTTTTCAGGATGTGGGTCAATGACTGACAGCCATTACATCCGCCGCCAGCGGGAACGCACCCTAGAGCAGCTTCGCCGTGAGGTTCTGCCGGTCCTAGACCCTGGCACCGACCGCCACCGCGATGCCGACTGGATGCCGATCTACGCCCTTCTCGGCTCTGCAATGGCCGTCATGGCGGAAGACCCTTGCACCCTTTCATCCGAACAACTCGACCGCATCCGGCAGACGGTGTGCGCGCTCGACCAGTTCATCGCCCCGCACGGAGGCTAACATGCAGACCAGCGAACAGATCAACGAGCTTGCCGGCGCGCTCGCCAAGGCGCAAGGCGAAATCCAGAACCCCGCCAAGAACCGCGTGAACCCGCACTTCAAGTCCAAGTACGCGGACATCGCGGACGGCCTCGACGTGATCCGCCCGACGCTTTCCAAGTTCGGCATCGCGTTCGTGCAGGCCACTGAGCTTGTCGAGGACGGCATGGTGATCCTGCGGACGCGGATGATCCACTCGTCGGGCCAGTGGCTCGAAAGCACCTACCCGGTCGGTCGCTTCGTCAAGCACCAGGAACTCGGCGCGTCCCTCACTTACGCCAAGCGTCAGGCCCTGTTCTCGATTGTCGGCGTGGCCGGTGATGACGATGACGACGGCAACAGCGCCACCGCTACGCCCGGCACCCGCAAGACCAGCAATGCGCTGAAGCGGGATAATCCCGAGGCGTGGCCGTCGCTGGAGAAGGCTGTGCGTTCCGCTATGACCCGCGACGAACTGACGGCCGTCTGGCGCGAGTTCAAGGACGTTATCGCTGTCTTCCCCATCGCATGGAAAGAGCAGTCGGACGAACTGTTCAGCACTCGCGCTGGAGAGGTTGCAGACCGCAGCACTGACGAACTGGAGGCGGCGGAGTAATGACCCGCGCCACCGTCGTCATTCGCTCCGCGCCGGATCGGGCCAAGGTCTGCCGATGGGCGCAGAACGTCGAACCGGGAACGGTGATCGAGTTCCGCAAGGCTCGCCGGACACAGGATCAGAACGCGCTCCTGTGGGCCATGCTGACCGACGTATCGAAGAAAGTCGAATGGTACGGTCAGAAGCTCACCGCTGAAGATTGGAAGGATGTCTTCACGGCATCGCTGCGGAAGTCGCGCGTCATTCCGGGGATAGAGGCCGGCAGCTTCGTCGTCCTTGGAATGCGCACATCCGACATGACGAAGGACGAGTTTTCGAACCTGATCGAACTCATCCACGCCTTCGCTGCCGAGCGTGGCGTTGTGTTCAGCGGAGAGGCGGATGCGGCGCAGGATTAGCACCCGCGAGCGCGTGGACATCTTCAACCGCAACAACGGTGTCTGCCACCTGTGCGCGGGAAAGATAACTGCCGGCGAGGCATGGGACGTTGAACACATCATCCCGCTGGCACAGGGCGGGGACGACGACGGCGACAACCTTCAGCCGGCCCACCGAAAATGCCATGCGGCAAAAAGCAAGCAGGACGCCACCAACACCGCGCGCGCTAAAAGGCGCGAGGCCAAGCACCTCGGAGCGAAAACAACCGCCCGACCACTACCAGGGAGCCGAGCCAGTGGCATCCGAAAGAGGATGTCGGGAAAGGTCGAGAGATGGTGAGGCTGTACGCACTAGCCGCGCTCGCGTGGATCACGCCAGCCGCAGCGCACGATGTCTACCGCGACTTCTATTCCGGCGGCGCTCCCGGCCTTGGTCGCTGGTGTTGCAGCGGCAATCTGGAAGGCACGGCAGGGGATTGCTCGCCGGCAGAATACAAGGTGCTGCGAGACGGCACGGCAGTCATGTGGCCGAAGCAATGGCCGGGACAGGCCGTCATGGTTCCAGCGCATCGCATCCTGTGGATGTCGGTTCCCGGCGGCGAGATGTTCGAAGCTCACTGGTGCGGCGTCAAGAAGATGGCAGGGATCACCTACAACCTAGAGGACGATCCCGACCCTGTGTTCACCACGATCTGCGCAGCAATCCGGCCAGGGGGGGTCTGAGCCATGTGGTATTTCGTTTTCGGAATGGCAATTGGCGTCACATGCGGCTTTGTCCTGGCGGGCATCATGGCTGCCGGGAAGCGGGCAGATGCGGACATGGAACGTCTTGAGCAAATTCTGAGGAGGGAGCCTTGAGCGACATTGTGGAGAGGCTGGGCAAGCGTGTTCGCCGTGGGAGGGGCCCTGTTGGCGGCTGGGTTCCTGACCCTGTTTCCATAGAGGCCCGCGACGAGATCGTGCGGCTGCGAGCAGAGCGCGACATGCTGCGTGATAACCGTCGCGAAACGTTCGAAGCGATGGTCGCCATGCGCAACGAACTTAACGAGCATATCCCGCTGCCGAGCCTCGAAAGCGACCTGTTGAAGGGGCCGGAGGACTCCGTGTTCTGCTCATCGGTGGCGCGAGCCGTCATCGAGGAGGTGGAGAAGCTACGGGCCGAGCGCGACAGGCCGCGTGATGCGCTGACGGGCGTCGTCATCGGATGGGAAGCACTAGCTGGCGGTCGAGACTACAGTCCGCGAGAAATCGAACAATGGCTCATTGAATACATGAAGCCCGCCATCGACAAAGCACGCGCAGCACTCAAGGGAGACACGCCTTGAACGAGCGCGTGACGGCCGACACGGCTGCGCTCATTCTCGGCGTCCCCGTGCGGACGGTCCAGTCGCTTGCCGCGCGTGGCGAGGTGCCTGCCGCCAAGGTGGGGCGAACGTGGACATTCGACGCTGAGACGCTACGGCGATGGATCAGGGCCAGGGAGGCCGAACAATGCCAAAGGGCAAACGCGCGAACATCTACAAGCGCGGCGCGACGTGGTGGGCGAGGTGTACCGTTGCCGGCGTCGAGTACCGCCACAGCCTACGAACTGGCAAAGAAAGCGTTGCTAAGGCCAGAGCGGAAGAATGGCGCGAGAGCCTGATTGCCGCCAAGCACTTTGGCGAGAACCGGCCGACATGGGAAGTCGCCTATGTCGCATGGTCGAAGTTCATCGCAACGCACGTCGCGCCAGAGACTGCCAAGCGGTACGCCGTCAGCCTGAAGCAAATCGAGCCGTTCGTAGCGGGCCTCTACATCGACCAGATCGACAAGCGGCTTGTGTCCGACATCGTGGCAGACAGGCGGGCGCACAAGGCGACCACGGCCACAATCCGCCGCGACCTGACGGCGCTGTCGTCCGTCCTGACGTTCTGCGAGGACGAGTATGATCTTGAGGGGAATGCCGCCAAGGCGCGGCTTGCCAAGCTCCGAGAAAAGCGGGAGCCGATTGTGCTGCCGGTGGCAGCCGATGTGGAGCGCGTCATTGCCCGCGCCCCCGGCGCGCTGTCGGCGCTGATCCGCACGGCATGGCTGACAGGGTGTCGCCAGGACGAACTTGTCACGGCAGAGCGCCGCAACGTCGATTGGCAGCGGGCGCAACTGACCATCGTAGGGAAGGGGAGAAAGCTACGGGCCGTTCCGCTCACACAGAAGGCCGTAGAGACGCTTCGCGGCGTGCCGGCGCACATCCATAGCCCGCTGCTATTCCACCACGGTGGCGAGCCTTACAGGAACGTGGCGAGCCGGTTCCGTGAGCTGGTGCTATCCGCACAAAAGGCGGCACCCGGTTTGCGGGCGTTCAGGTTCCACGATCTGCGGCATCTGTTCGCCGTGGAGTACCTGAAAGCGGGCGGATCAATCTACGCCTTGCAGCAGATCATGGGCCATTCGTCGGTGAAGGTGACGGAAGGCTACCTTGCGTATCTGACGCCGGATGAGGTGGAACGCACGAAAGGCGGCACACCAATAGAGGTTTCGCGTGGCAGGGCAGGCTGAAATATGATACGTTTCAACACTTTGGGCGCATTTGATGCGGTGGTGTTGAACGGTTTAGCAAACCGCCGCCTTCAGCCGCTCGGCCACGTCTCCCGCAAGGGATTGCATAGGGTTCAAGGCGTTGGCGGTCAACCCTCAACCGCAGACCGCGCGAACGAAAGCGGTTCACGTCGGCACACGAAACGGCACAATATGTCCGCTGTCTGTTCACGCATCCCCCAACGCCGTCTTGATCCACTCGTCATCGCACACAGGCGGCGCGTCAGGCTTGAGTTCCCGTTGCTGGATGTTCATGCCCCAGCGGCTGAAGCCAGGGCATACAGAACGGGACAAGGCGACATAGCGGTGGGCAAGATCGATCAAGGCTGTCGATGGGTTTGAATTGTTGTCCGACATGACGGTCTGGACGACTAGCGCAACATCACGGTTCATGGAGGTTCCGATGCTGGAGAAGGTGGCAAGGGCTATTGAGGCTTCGTTGCGCAACGACCGGGAACAGCATGGCGCGGTCTACGTCGGGCCAGAGGACGAGCTAGGCGCGACGGTGCTGGTAGACGGCGACGTTGATTTTCTGGTGCTTGCCCGAGCCGCTATCGCAGCAATGAGAGAGCCGACGGAGGAGATGGTGCGGGCCGGGATACGCGCGCTCAACGTGGCCGGCTACGGCATGCCCGAATATGGGCCGGAGGACGAGGCAGAGATGGCATTCAACGCCATGATCGACGCCGCCCTTACGAGTAGCGGGCCTCAAGCTCCAGCATCGGAATAAAGCGGTGTGAGGTGATGTGACCGCCCTGCACGGTGCAATCGACAATGCCCCACGAATAGCCGCCCTGTTCGCTGACGTTGTAGTCGGGGAACCAGCCGTGCGGGGCTGCTGTGCCGACGTTCAGGATCTCGATCCGCTGGGCCGGGCCGATCTTGCCGACGTTGAGATAGGCAAACCGATGGGCGTGACCATAGATCAAACTCGTCGTAAGATCGTTCGCCAGGGGGTTTAAGGTCTTGCCGTTATAGGGTTTTTCCATCAGTGTCATCGGAACGTGCGTGATCGCAACCGAGTTGATGAACAGGTACTGCCGATAGTCCACCCAGCGCCAGTCGTAGCGGCCTAGAATATCGGTGAACTGCGGCCACAGAGCCGACTCAATCTCACTTGTGAGGCCTTCGAAACGAAGGATGCGCTCCTCATGGTTCCCGAGCGTGATGTGGTGAGTTATGGACACAGACCCTAGTTCCTGTCCATAACTTGCAAGCGCCGCCTCGACGGCCTCTATGTCGTCTTGGAACTTGGGGCGGTTCTTCTGGTGCAAACTGCCGGGGGGCGAATGACGCTCCATGCTGGCGAACTCGCCAAGGTCGCCAATCTGCACCACTTTGTCAGGCTGTGTCTCGCCAACGTGCCGAGCGAACCATCGAAAGCGCGACAGGTCTTGACCTGGGGCAACGTGCGCATCGCCAATGATGGTCAACCGCATCGGCGCACCTTCGGGGCGGACATTGCTCGCCGCCCGCACAATCACGCGCGGCTTGGATAGCGGCTCAATGACCGGGATCGCAAACGACTCTGGAAGGTTGTCAATCGGCTTCAGGTTGTACCAACGCTCTGCGGCTTCCAGCCGGTCGCGGACGGTGTACGCGGGCCACTCCAGCGCCTTGGCTACCGCCTCAATGGCTGACGGAGATCCGCTCATCCGATAGCCGGCTCGAATGGCGGCATTGCAAGCGCCGACAACTTGTTCAGCGCGCTCCCTCGACATGCGGGCGGGAGGCATTACGGCGTCTCCGTGCGCCGCCCATCTAGCACCCGTTCTAGGCGCTGGAGGATCGTCAACATGGATGAGGTTTTCTCCTCGATCCTCACAATCCGATTGCCGAACTCTCGCGCTTCCCTGTCAATCACCGACACTTGCGCTTCCGTCTTGGCGAGCCTCGCCGCCTGCTCCTCGACCTTGCTGTCAAGTTTGGCGATGAACCACAACCCCAGTAAAAATTGACCAACCAAGACCACGATGATGGCTACCGGCACCTTTTTGTCTAAGTGCCACGATTCGTCAGCAAGCTTAGGGGGCATCGGGGAAAACTCCACAGGCGGCGCGGTCGGCAAGGATTTGCGATTTGAGCGCCCTTACTTCGTCGGCATGTTTGTCAGCAGCCTTCGCCATTCTGCCCGCTGCCGAGTTAGCTCGGCCGAATAGCTTCCCGACGGTGGCGGCTCTATCTGGACAAGCTCCTCCGGTAGCGGTGTCAGCACGGGGGCCGAGACAATCACCGGAGGCGTAGCAGGCGACCGCATCGCGCAGGCTGGCAGCGTCAGCATCAGCAGCAGCAGCGCGGATCTCTTGTTCACGAAGGGCATCGTTGAAAGCCTTGAGGGTGGCCTGTTGCTGGGCGGCGTGTTCGGCCTGGAGGCGGGCATTCTGCTCGGCCATCTGCCGGGCGACACGCTCTCGGTCGGCCGTCTCGTTGGCCCGCTCTGCGCGTTCAAGCGTCAAGGCGTCCTTGGCCCATCCGAGGCGCATGGTCTGGATGCCGGCGGCTGCTATCAATCCTGCTATCGCGATAGCAAGCCATGTGCGCCAGTCGAGGGCGAGCGAAACAAGGTTAATCACTGTTGTCGCCCCGGAACAGCCAAGAGAATGGCGGGAAGTACGGACGCCCTACAGCATCCCAACGGGAGTAAATGGCATACAACGCGCCACCCACAATCAAAACGCCAACAACGATCTTGATTATATCACCCGTCTGCCAATATGTCTGCCCTTGGTCCAGACTATCGGCCAATTCCATGGCCCCATCCCCAAACAATGCAAGGCCACCGCCGCCGGAAACTGCCGAACCCTGCACCACGCCACTGCGGCGCATGTTGGTCATGGCGACTTCATCGGTCGGCACGTCGTCGTCAATCTCGGCAATGTCCGTCTTGCCGGGGTACTGACGCCACGGAAGCTGCCAGTGGGGGCCGTCGCGGAATTTCATCCAGTCGCCGCCCCACTCAATCGGGACGCCGGCTTCCTTGGCAGCCTGCTTCATGACCTTGGCAAGCGGATTGTAGAGAGGCCAGGACCACGACACCTGACCGCCTTCCAGCGGGGCAATATCAACAGCGTGACCAAAGCCGTTTGCTGCCTTGATATGCCGGCTGTTCAGCGTCTTAGATGCGCCCTTGGCTTTGAGCGTGCGCTGGCGTTCAAGCGTGCGCAGACCCTCCAGAACGCGGAACGGACGGTCTGAAAGTTCAGCCGCCCGCTCTACCACTTGCACAAGGTCGGGGTGGACGCCGCGCAGCTTTGCGCGATCACCCCGCGTTAGCTGGAAGCTCATTTCTGCTCCTGCTTGTCGAGGTAGTCGGACAGCGCCTTCCAATCCATGGGCGCAGGCTTGGGAGCGCACGCTGCCATCATTGCCAGCAGGGCGAGGGTCAGGAAGCGGGCGATCATCAGACGACGCCGTACAGGAACCACGGGCCGTTGACGTTCCCGCTGTTGGCAAGGATGCGGACGGCGTCAACAACGTCGTTGGTGCCGTGGTTGCCAGCGCCGGTCGTGTAGCCGTTGGCGCTGCCGGCACTGTTCAAGAAGAACGCCTTGAACTGGACGCTTGTGTTTCGTGTCGCGCTGCCTTGGAATATTTCGATGGTAGCCGTTGATGCAGCCGTTTGCGCGTTTGTCAGTACGTAGGAACTAAGCAAAATGGCCGTTGAGGCAAACGCACTTGTGTCATTGTTTGAGAACCCACCAGTAGAGCTAGCCGCCGCCGTTGACGTGTAGAGATGCGCCCACGAATAGGACGTAGACTGGAACGTGCTGCCGCCGTCATAGCTAAACCTTAGCGCAAGGTTCGTCCCAGACGTGGCCGGGGCAAAGCCGGGACCGATCTCAAGAATGTATTTCCTGTAGCCGACCGGGATGGTGATATCGAGAACCGCTGCGGCGCTTGCCGTCCCGCTGTTCAGAAGCTGGAGGCCGCCCGACGACAGGGGGGCAATAGCCGCCCGCTGGTAACTCATCACCCGCCAGTTGCCTGACCCCAGCGACCGCGCAACGAAGGAATCGCCTGCCGCCGTGGTGATGTTGGACGCGCCCGGCAGGATAAGGCTGGTGCCGTTGTGCGTCAGGGTCAGGATGCCGGCAAACGTACCGCACCGCACAATGCCCGCATTGCTGGTGCCGAAGCCAGTGATGGTCGTTGTGCCGGTGATGTTGACTTCGCTGGTGGCAGCCGCGCCGATATCGCACGTTGTAGCCGAGGCGACATCCGTGATGGCATCTGCGTCAAACGCCTTGCCGACAAGTTTGCCGGTCATCGTGTCGCCGGCAATTTCAACAAACAGCGCCGGGTTGAACGTCGCCGCCGTGACTGCCGATGCAGCGGATGCCGCCGCGCTTGCTGCGGAAGCTACCGCGCTGGCCTGCGAGGCTGACGCACTTGCGGCCGACGCTGCTGCGGATGCATCCGCATCAAAAGTCGCGACCTGAACCCAGGTGTTGGAACCAACCCCAACTGTGAGCGGGTCTGTCGCCGTCAAGCGGAAGATGTAAAGACCGTTGGTGGTGCCGGATGTGACGAAGACCAGCGTGCCATTCCTGGCGTCCCTCGCCCCGTCGAAATCCAGCGCCCTCGACCACGCGCCCGTGGACGCAAGGTAGATGCCGTTATCAACACCGCTTGACTGGTTCTTGACGAGGACTCGGTCACCCGCCACGATGGCAACCCCGTCGATGGTCTGCTCACCGGACAGGGTGATGGCGGCAGTGGTCGCCACGCGGCACGGGGCCTTGAAGCCCACAGAGCCATTCAGCCCGGCAAGTCTGTCGGTTGTCGTCATGGAGGATGTCCTATGCTTCGGATTGTCGTGATGGTGACGACGTTCGCTCTCGGCGTCGGGTGCGCGGTTCTGGCGAAGGTGGCGAGATCCGGCGACTTCGCGTGGATCTCTCTTGGAGCCGCCGCCGTGTTCGCCCTGATGTTCCTCTATGCAGCCAGCACGCAGTCAGCCGCAGGCGACCCGAACAAGCCGTCCGTATTCCGCATTGCCCGGTTGTGGCTGAAGGCTAAGGAGCAGGACTTGCAGGCCCGCGTGGATCAGCCGCGTCAGTAGAACGCGCTATCCCCACTCAGAACCTTGATCATGTCGCTGAAGCCAGGATGCGTGCTCAAGAGCGGAGTGATCTTCGATGCTGCCCTGAAGTCGCCATCGACCACCCCGGCAATGGCCTTGCCGATATCCTGCGGGATGCTGGCAGAGGGGCCAAGGACGGCACTGAGCGGGTCACGCCGCACGAAGCGGGTGCTCTCGCCCTGCTGTGACGCATTCGGGAACATGGCCCGCAGCGGGTTCTTGATGGGATTGATTGACGTGCCGGCTGCCTGAGACAGCTTCTCCGTCGTGTTCGACACTTCAAACAGCAGCGAGAAGATACCGGAGTTGTCCAGCCCCTCGCCGATCCAGAAGCCAGGGTTCTCTGCCGACTTCATGAACTTCTCGTAGCGGTCCTCACCGCCCCTCAACGAGCGCAGATAGGCCACCATCATGCCGATGGTCGTCATGCCCACCAGAGCGCCGACGAACTGCTGATGGTCGTCCTGAAGTCCGCGCATTAGCACACGTTGGTTCGACGCAAAGGCGAAGCCACGGAACTGGAAGATGACGCGCCCCAACGGACGGTTGGCAAAATTCGGGACATCGCCCACCGACTTCTCGGTGAAGATCGTGGACACGTCCTTGGAGATGGCAGCACGCAGGACACGCGCAGCCTCCACGTCCGACCATTTGTCCGTTCCTGCAACCAGCACGCCCTTGATGGTGCTGCCGTGAACCTTGAACTGATCCGCGATCCGCTGCGCCATGCCGGGGTTGATACCGTTGACGGCGAGGAAGTCCTTGTTGGTCTTCTCCATTGCCGCCTTCAGGATGACGGTCATGGACTCCATGCCGCCGACCTGGCGGGTGAAGTCGTTGAACCACGTCATGCCGCTGAACTTGGCACCGAGGCGACCCATCTTTTCCATCATGCGCTCGACCATTGAGCCGGGTGCGTAGGGGTCGAGGATGCCGGCGTTCATCGTGGTGTAGCCGCGCAACCAGCCCTCGACGCCAACGCCAGCCTGCGCCAGTTCCTCGCGCACGGCGGCCGGCACTCCGAGGTTGGACAAGAGCGGCCTGATGCCGTGCTGCATGTAGTTCTTGAAACCATGCACCATGGCAGGGCGATACACGTCCGTCATGCTGCCGATGACGTAGCCGCCCATCTTGGTCAGCATGTTGAACTGGACAAGCAGGCGGGAGATGCTGCCGAAGTCCGACAGGTTCTCCTCATTGGCGTACTTGCCCAGCATCATCTCCAGACCAGCTTCAAGGTCCGTCCGGTCGCTGGCCTCGCGCTTTGTCAGCCAATCGAACAGGCGCTCCTTCGTAACCTTCGCCTCCGCGTCACCACGACGCCACGCCTCGAAGGCATTGCGCAGGGACGGCTGCTTCTCCACAACCGCCATCATGTCCTTGGGGGTCGCAGCGGCGTTGATCTGCTCGCGAATGCGAACGTACATATCCTCAAACTGCTTGAACTGGTCGTCCATGCCGGGGCGACCGAACTTCCGTGTCACCTCGATCTGGCCCAGCATCGAGCGGGCATACTTTGCCGCGATGGTGCCGATGTCGCTCTCAAGCCACGGCTCCAGAACCGTATCCGGCACGGGAAGGGTGCGTTCCTGAAGCGGTCCCTTCTGCAACGGGATGGCAAAGTCGGGCATGGTTCCCGCCTGCTTCGACCGCCCGCTGTAATTCTGGAACGTCTGGTCGGCGTATTCCTTGGCCCACTCTTTGAAGCGGGGCTGTGCGACGGAGGCGTTGATATCCACCCCTTCGCCACCCATCTGGACTTCCCACCTATCGTAGAACTTTTTGGTGATCGCCTGCTTGTCCTTGTCGATCTGGTCGAGCTTCTTCTGAACGATGGCAGGATCGACACGGGCGAGCTTGTCCTTGAGACGCTGCACCTTGTCGCCGCGACCGATCATCATGTCTGATTGCTGGACGACGAGAGCGTTCACGGCCTCGCGGAGTTCGTCGGCCTGCCCGTCCAGATCGAGAGCGTCAAGGCGGTCGATGCGACGGCGGATCTCGCCCAACTTGTCAGACCGCTTCTGCTCTGCCTTGACGTACTTGCGGATGGACTCCTCCAGCGCCTTCTCTCGCGCGAGATCGTCCGCCGCAGCCTTGGACTCGGTGTTTCCGGCCAGCGCCTCCTTGATGCCGCCCGCACGCTTCTCTTCAAGCACCTTAAGGGCAGCGCGAGCACGGGCCTTTTCCGCGCGCTCGACCTGATTGTACAGCCGTTCGGCAGCCTTGTCGGTCTTCTCAAGAACGGTCTGGATCTGGTCGCGTAGTTCCTCAATCTTCTCGCGCCGCATCTGCGGATCAAGGCGGGCGAGATCCCGCTCCAGCTTCTGCCCCTTGGAGACAAGCCGGTCCAGCCCGCGAAGGTTCGCGTCGTGGATGTCGCCCATCTTGCCGACGATCTCATCCTGCCGCTCGGCCATGCCGGCGAAGCCGAAGTCCACATTCTTCTGCCTGCGGTTCAGGCCCTTGAAAGCGTCGAGGTATTCCCCATACCGCTCACCGCCCGACTTGCGGACAGCGCGCGCCTCTTCCAGCGCCGTCTTCGCCCCACCACGGTCGCCTTTGCGGCGCAGTTCCGCAGCCTTCGCCATCAGTTCATTGTCCTGCCGGCGGATGTCAGCCTCTCGCGAGAACCGCACGTCGAGGTCTTCGTATGCCTTCTCCAGCTTTTCCAGTTCAAGAAGACGCGCCTCGGGGTCTAGCTGGAGATCGACCTTATCCTGGTCGAGCGCGGCAAGGCGTGCGCGGGTAGCGGCGCTGGACTTCGTGTACTCATTGCGCATGGCCCCTTCCATCCAGTCGGCCACGGTGTTCTTGAACCCGAACTCATCCGCCGTCAGCTTCTGGTGGTTCGCCATCCTGTGCAGATAGCTCTCGGCAAACTTCGTCTCGATGTCGGGATCGAGCAAGAACTTGCCAGTGTCGGCAATGCGGGTTTCCTGCGCCATCTTCTTGAGCGGGTCGAACACCACGTCGCGCCACATCTTCGCAGCCTTGACGACGGCGGGGATCTCGCTCGCATCACCCCGACGCATGGCAGCGGAGATGGCTTCGGAGAACTGGTTGCGCGTGATGCGCATTCCAGACTTGACGCCCTCCTGATAGATATTCTCGTACTGCTGTGCAGCGCGGCCAAGGACGGAGGCCAACTGCTGACGGACCAGCGTCTCCACCTGCGGACCCATCGTCTGGCCCTGCATGTGCATGTTGGACTTGATCACGTCCTCATAGATCATCTGCCCCAGTTTCTGGGCGATGGGGTTCGGGCTTTCGCGCAGACGCAGGATCGGGTTCAGCCACCACGTTGCGTCCTGCACCATGTTGGCGCGCTTGCCGTAGGTCTGAAGATCCTCGCGGGAGAACTCAGCAACCGCCTCTGCGCCGACAGACCCGCCACGGGATGACATGGCCGCGACGAAGGCGTCAGGGTTGTCGATGTTGTCGAGCGCCTTGGAGAGAGCCTCTAGCTGCTCGGCTATGCGCTCGTTGCGGGAACCGCCACGGGAGTATTTGCGGATGACTTCAACCAGCTTGTCGTCAAACACGACGTAGTTGCGGCTGCCATCGCCTGCGGAGCGAGAGCCTGCGTCTAGGTATTTGATGCCGGGGATGCCGGCATTCTTGAATGCCTCGCTTGCAGCCGGGGCTCCGAGTTCTTGTTGCGGAGCAATGTAAGCGCGGGATGCCGCGTCTTGCGGGTTGATATAGGCCCCATTCGGACCAATTAGGGCGCTCCAGTCGTCAAACTGCCGCTCGCCTGTAACCATCCCTGACTTTTTCAGCGCCTCTGTAATGTGCGGCTGCTCACTCAGCGGCTTGTCCCAATCAAGGAACTGCTCGGGGTCGGCGTTGATGCGGACTTCGTACATGGAGCCGGCATCCAACGGCTTGGCGCGACCCTGTTCAATCAAGTCAGCCGCTTCCTTTATCGCAGCGCGCTCGGCTTCGTTCTTGGGCGCTATAGACGACAAGTAAGAAATAGCACCTTCCGAGCTATTACCGTTCGGGCTTTTAAGCGCCCTATACGCCATGTGATGGGAGTCTGGAGAATCGAAAACCAAAGGACGGCCATCGAATGCTATGTTTCCATCACTGAGAGCATCGCGGTAGCTTTTGGCGACCCCCTCATTCTCCGCAAAGTACAGCCCATGCCCGTAAGCCTGCGCGCCCTCGCCCGTGCCGATCTTGTCCATGCTGAAGCGGTCGAAGTCGTGAGGGCTGCCGTGGTAGACGATGATACCCGCCTTCTCGCGCTTCTCTCCTGCACGGGAATAGAAGATAGCAGCGTTACTCACGACAGAGGCGCGTCCGCTTTCAAGGGCTTCCTTGATGGGAGCAGGAGCTTTGGCTGCTGCGTCCTGATTGCGGCGGGAGTACCTTGTGGCTTCTCCTTCGTCTGGATCAAGCGGTCGATCAATGCCATCCGGTCCCCGAACGGCATCTGCTCCATCGTCTTGTGCAGACCATCTTCCGGGTCCAGCATCTTTGCTGTTTCGGACGACTCGCGCGGCGGCTTCTTCGTAGCTGACATCTGCCGACTGCCTTGCTCCAAGGTCGCCATAAAGGCGCTTCTCATAGTACCACAAGACGGCCTGAATGTCCGCAATCGAAAGATCCACGCCATGCTTTTTCAGGGTGCGCTGCGCCTCGTTCGCCGCCTTGATCATGAAGGCGCGGTCGGACGCATTGAACGGCTGGTCTTCCAGATTGACGAACGCATCCTTGTAGAGCGTGTTCGCCGCCTTCTCGATGTCGGTGCCGTTCTTGAACCCCTTGGCCGCGTAACTGTCGGCGTATCCTTTGAGACGGGACAACGCTTCTTCGTCGGAAATGTTCGGCTCTCCGATCATCCCCTTGAAACGGGCCAGACCGACCGCCTCGCCCTTGGTGTTGACGGGCGCGTCCTCAGTGCCGCTCACGCGCGACAAAAGCTGGCCGCGATAGCGGTTGAAGGTGCGCGTCCACCAGCGGTCCATCGTGAGATAGCCGTGGCTGCCCATCAGGTTGGAATAGAACGCGCCGAGCTTCGGCCCGAACACAAGGGCGGCGAGCGGCAGGGTCGTGTCGGCCTTGTAGCTCGTGGAGAAGGTGACGCCCGACTCCTTCGCCATCTTGGCAAGCTGGCTGACCGTGAACTCCTGCATCAGATACTTCGCCATCCCCTCTTCGCCATACTTGGCGATCAGATGGTTGATGGCCGCAAGGTTCGTCCGCATGGACGTAGATCGTTCGCCGCCGAATGTCACATCCTCTGGCAGCCTGCCGCTGGTGCGGTACGTGTCGTACATCCGCGCGGCATAGATGAAATTGTTGTAGACCTTCTGCCCATCGGACATGATGGCGACAAGGGCGGTGAAAAAGTCGCGCTTGGTCTTGTCCGTCTTAAGTTCGGGGAAAACATCAGCGAACTGATCAAGGGCACGCTGGTACTTCTCGCTGTACCAGCCGACACCCGTGTCAACGCCGTTCTTCTGCTGATCGACAGCCCACTTGACCTCTTCGGTCATCCACTTGCCGATCTTCTTGGCGCTCTCCTCCGAGAAGTCGTCGCGGGCAATCGTGCCGATCAGGTCGCGTTGCCGAGCCTCCATGGCCGCTGCGATCTCGCGCGTGTTGTAACGCTCGCCACGCTTCAGCCCATACTTCTCAAGACTCTCGTCTCCGACGCGGTAGTCAATGGACGAGCCGCGCGCTTTGCGCGAGTAGCGGATCTCGGACGGCCTCGCCTCGGGGTTCCACTTCCGCAGCGATGCAACGGCAAGCTGCCTGATCTCCGCTTCCGACAGGTTCGTAAACCCGCCGCCAAACGTCTGCCGGATGAACTGCTTCACCGCAGCAATCACACGCTGCACGATGCCCGTCTCTGGCGCGTTCTCTACGAGATAGGCTAGAACCTCCTCGGCCATGTGCTGGGGCGGCGTCTCGGCAGGAACCGCAGCCCTTGCCTCTGCAAACCGCGCCTCGCCGGCCCGCGCCCTTGCCGTCACGTCGTCGAGAAGCTGCTGGAACTGGACATCGCCCAGCATCCGCTGCATTCCGTAGTGGACGCCGACCTCATGCAGAACGACACCACGCACATCCTGGCCCGCGACATTGTCCGCCACGATGTAGGCCGTGTTCCCGTCGAACATGCCGCGCGTATCGTCGAAGTGCGCAACACCGTCAGCCCGTGCCGGCAAGTCCTCGACCGACTGCACGACCTTGACGCCGCCCTGATCGATCAGCCGCGCGCCATCGCTGCCGAAGGAGTTGCGGACAACACCCTCAAGCTCGCTGACCTGGGACACCCGCGCGGCGCGCTGGATCTCCGTGCTCAACCTGTCGATAAACTGCACCCGCGCAATCACATCAGGGTCAGACAGGTCACGGCCCTGACGCGCTTCAAACATCGCCGTCTTGGTCGCCGCCTCGATCTCCTGCGACGTGACCCTCTCGGCACCCTTCAGCCGCGTGACCATCTCCACCATCGCAGGCGTGGCAACCGACGCCGCACCAGCCGTGCCGTTGGTCGCGATCATGGCGTCCACGGTGGCAAGGGCGCTGCGTGTGGCAGGCTGGGAGAAGGCGCGGGCAAGCGTGGCACCGCCGACGCCCAGAAGCCCGCCAAGGACGAAGGAGCCACCGATAGCAGCCGCGCTCTCCTCCCATGTGCGCGTCTGCTGCTGGCTTTGCAGGATGGCTTCCTGTGCGGCCACAGCACCAGCGACAGACGCGCCGACACCAGCAAACGCTGCGCCGGTCCCGACAGTCATTCCAGCGCGGCCGAGGACGTATGCCCCCTTGCCAATCTTGGCGATAGCCAGAGCGGGGACCAACGTTGTTGGCGACAGGGTGGACGCGACCATGGACGCGCCCGCCGACAGCCACGGGGAGCGTTCCTGCACCGCGCGGATTTCCAGTTCCTGGTCGATCTGGGCGCGGCGGCGGGTCAGCGCCTCCTTGTTGAACACGTCCACGAAGCGTTCCGGCATGGACGCGTATTGCGGGAACTGCTTGTTGTCCTCGATGGGGTCCGTCCCGTCATCGTGGAACGACAGCCCCGCATCCTTGCGAGATGTCGCTGCGACGATTTCGTTGTCCCACTTGAACGCCGCTTCCCATACGCCCATGCGAGGCTCGCGCGGGGGTGCGTTGTCGTAGTCCATCCCGTAGTCGCGGGACTGTCCCTGCGCCATGGGCTGAAGCGTCAGGTCAGTCAGCGGCTCGCTGGGGGCTGGACGGGTGAATCCCTGCGTCGGCGGGAGGATGTCTTCAGCCATTACTTGTCACCGCCGGGCAAACGATTGCGGCTGTTCGACTTGACGAAACCCTTCAACGGGTTGGCTGGGGTGGACTTCACCCAATCCGCAACACCCTGAAGGCCGGGGCCTAAGCCATCGCCCTCTGCCGCAACAGCAGAACCCTTCTCGTCGCGGAGCTTGGCAGCGTTCGGATATAGGCCACGCACCTCGTTGACGCGAGTTTCCATGCCCTGCCGCATGGCCTCACGCTCTGCCGGGGGAAGGGGCCGCTTGCCCACGACGCCAACCGATGGCACGTCGTCAAGCGTCACTTGGCCTTGACGCAGGCGCTCTTGCTGTTGCCCGGCGGCGCGGAGGTTGGCGCGCTCTGCATACACAGGCGCGAGGAGTTTGGTTTCATACTCGCCATACGCCTTGGCAAAGTGCTGCGCAGGAACGAAGGTGCCGTACAATTTATCCAGCGCCTTCTGCCCATTGCCGACGTCACGTCTGTAGACGATCTCGTACTGCACGCCTTGGTCCTGCGTGCGGAAGGCGTTGGACGTGATAAGCGGGATCTCGCTCAAGAACACATCTTCCGGCTTCACGTTCTTCGCGCCCGGCAACTGCGACAGCGCCCTTACCCGCTCCGCAGCAGTATCGTAAACCCACTTGTGCCCGCTACCGGGGATCTGCATGTTCGGCAGGGCCTTCTCAACCGGGAACTTCTGCAAGACCCCGTTGGATACGCCATAGAGAGCCTTGATGGCCTTCTTGCCGAACTCACGGGCGAGGTCTTCGTTGCCACCATGCTTCTTGTAATAGTGCAAGACCTCGGCAGCGTAGTTCTCCTCCATCTGGGCGCGCAGCCCGTCTGGCGGCATTTGATTGCTTCCGAGGCCAGACCCAAACACGTCTGCGCTCTTGAAGTCCTTCAGTGCGGTTTCCTTGATGTTTTTCTTGAACTCAAGTTCTTCCTTGCCGTCCATCTTGACGCCGGATGTGAACTTCGGGTCGCGCAACTCCATGATGCGACGGGCGGCACCCGTGCCATCAGGGTCTGTTTCCTTCGGCATCATGTCGCGAAAGTGCGCCCACATGACACCGATGTCTGATATCTCCTTGCCGCCATCAAACCCATCGAATGCACGCGGATTGCCGGTCTCGAACACTTGACTGCGGCCATACATGGCTTTCGCTGCCATCTCTCCGACAGCAATGATGTCCTCTTCCTTGCCGCTGACAAGGCGACCGCGCATGCTCTGAACAACAGCCTTCGGCATCAGGCCCGTCTGGTTGTAAACCTCTGCGCCGATCTCTTCCTTGCTCTTGCCGGTCGCCCTTGCGGCAAACTCCACGCGCTCTTCTAGGGCCTTGACGTGCTCGGGGTTTGTCGGGTTGTACTGGGTCGTCCTGTTGACGATGCCATCCGACAATGCACGGCGGTCAAACCGCTCTTCCTGCTGCTTGAGAAGGCCCTCAATCTTGCGGATGGTTTCCGGCTCGTCGCGGATGACGCCTGTGGCGCGTGCTTGTAGGAAGTCCGCGCGCGTCATGGTGTCGTCCATGATGCCGACTTCCAGCGTATCAATGCGACCCTTGCGCTCGGACTCCACCGCAATGGTCGTGGCGCGCTGTTCTTGTTCTGCTATGCTAGCCTTTCGCATCAATTCGCGAGAGGTTTCTTCGGCAAGCTCCTGCCGCTCAGCGGGGTCGAGAATTTCAAGCATCTTCGACGGAGAAGAAGACGCTCCCATAGCAGCATACTTCGAAAGTGTCGTTCCGTTATCGTCTGGCCTGTCAATGGTTCCGCCACTTGTCAGGAAAAGCTTCGTGCTAGTGACACCTCCAAGGTGCAGCATGTTGCGCAACCCATTTTCCGTGATGGGAACGCCCTTCATTGTCTGACCAATGTACTTGTCAAACCCGTTGGCTTTTATCTCCTGCGAAATCTTCTCTTGATGGATTTTGTAGACCTGACGCTGCGCAGCAGGGTCCGCAAGAAAGTCGGCCTTTGTCCGAACTCCAGGAAAGCCGGGGATGTTGAACGTCCCAGACCACTTGCCCGGCGCAGTCGACAACGTATCGTTGAACGTCTTCAGGTTCTCATTCGGTCCTGGCGTATACACGCCAAGATGCGCGACACGCGGAGCGCCAAACTGGAACAAGCCGGCAAACCCGAATTTGTTTTCTGCGCGCGGGTTACCACGGCTTTCGCTCAACTCCAGAGCGCCATCGTTTCCATGCAACGCCACCGCACGCTGCTCGGGTGACCGCATCCGGTTGTCGGTGATGACGTAATCCTTGACCCACCTCTGCTTGGCGGCGAAGGCTTGCGCAGGCGTCATCAGCCCAGTGCGGGCCATGCCGTCGTAGATCTCAGACCCGGTAGCAATGCGCTTGCTTTTCTCAGCCTCATCCTTTTCGGTCAGCGCCTCTTTCTTCAGCCGCTCCAGCGCCTCGACGTTGCGCCCGACTGCCGCATTCCGCTCAATGCCGATCTTGCGCTCGTTGGTCTGGATCGTGGCCTTCGTCAGATCGTCCTGCGTCTCGATCAGGAACTTCCGCGCACGCAGCGGGTCGCCATACTTCTGCGCGTACTTCTGACGGACAGACTCAAACCGTTGGGGGAATTGGTCCAGCTTAGCAGGATCGTACTCGTTCTCGCGCTCGCTCCTGATCTGCGACATCTCCGACATGAAGTCGGCACGCGTCTGCGCATCGTTCAGGTCGTCGTCCACCTTGAACGACTGCGCGAAGGTGTCGATACCGCGCGCGACCTGTTGGCCCGCCTGTGCAAAGCCACGGCCCTGTGCCTCTTGCCCCTGCGCCAGCGCCCGCATACCGGACGCCATGTTCTGCATGCCCTGGCCGATGCCAGAGCCGTCAATGGACGAGATCTGCCGTCCGCTGGATGCAGAGGGTAGACCGCCCATGTTCTCGGCAGAGGGTAAACGGGCCATCAGTACCTCGGCTGCATCTTGGTCAGGTCAAGCGGGCCAGACGGAAGTGTGGTTTCCGTGCCGCCGAAATTGATCTTGCTGAAGCTGCTGCCGAGATCCGCGATGCCGCCCACAAGCCCGCCGAACTGCGATGCCATGCTGCCGGCAGACGCGGCCAACGTTCCCTGCGTCTGGTAGCCGTAGCCCGCCGCCTTGTACTGCGCGCCACGCTCCGCAACCTTGCCCTGATAGATCGCAGCGTTGGCCGCGTCCTCCATGCCCCGTGCGGCGTTCTCGCCCTTGTACATCTCAAGCAGACTTTCGTACTCGGTACGGCCTGCGATCTGTCCGGTCAGGTTCAGGACGCTGTTGTCCGTCGCACCCCCGCCACCGGCAGCCGCACGCGCCCGCAGGGTGGACTGAGCCAGCCCGCCCTTGCGCCGCGTCTCCAGCGCCACCCGCTGCTGTGCTGCACGGGCTTCCTGCGCCTGCTGACGAAGCTGCGTGGCGCGGTACTCGGAGGACTCGATGGCAGCGCGGCCTTCTTCTGCCGCACCAGCCTGTGCAAGTGCGCCTGCCTGACGCTGCGTCTTCATGCTTGCAGACGTTCCAGCCATGCCCGCAATGGTGCCGCCGATGCTTGCCACGCCGCTTATGATGCTGGCCGTCAGGGGATCGGCAACGACACCCATGGCGGCGAAGCCGAATGGGCTATCGTAGCCTGCTAGGGAGCGAACCATGCGTGTACCTTCTTGTTGTCCTGAACTTCGCCCGTCTCGACAAAGCCCAACCGGGCTATCCATCGCTCGGCGGCTTCGAACCCGACCGTCGTGGTGGCGACCATGTAGCGAACGCCCGATGCACGCGCCTCGCGCATGCCCATCAGGCCGATCTTGTGCAGCGCCACGGGATGCTTGCGTAACTCGTCTGTCAGTTCTGCCCACAGGACGACAGGCATCCCCGGCGGATATCCCAGCCCGCCGATGCCAACCTTGCGTCCGTCCTTGAAAGCTGCCCAAGCCCGAACCCGGTAAGCGGGAGGCTCGTCAAAGTCGTCAGGGGTTGCTGGCCTACACTCGATCATGCAAGGCCAGTGTCATTCTGCCATGTTGTCAATCTGCTGAAGCGCCTTTAACGCAATCTTGCCGACCGCACTGTCCGGTTCCATTTCGGAAATCCGCTCCAGCGCCTGAATGGCAAGGGAGCTTGCAGCTATAACGCTGATGATATTAATCGGTCTCGGCACGTCATCGTCGTCTTGGACTTCGACTTGCTCGTTCATGTGGGGTTGCCTTTGCTTGATCATGCCGCCAACAGCATCAGGATGTCCGTCAGGTCTTGCAAGTCCTGCTCGTCCTGTTCCGCAATCCTATCCGGCCCTTCGATGCTTGCCCGAAGAGCCGACGTGGCAACTATATCAGCATAGACGTTACACGGCCAACAGACACGCGGGGCTTCCCCAAGCGCGACAAGGCGGGACCGCCCGACAATCTTGGCAGCCAGAACACCGGGAACCGGCTTCTGCGCCTTGAGCTTCTTCTTGCGCCGCTCACTGACGACGCGCGCCCAGTAGCCGCTGTCGTCATCCTCGACCGCAGCCGATGTGACGGAGATCGTGGCGAGCAGTTCACCGCTGCCGGTGATCGCCGCCTGTATGTTGACCTGGCCGGATGTGAGATTGGCCGTAACCGTCGCCGTGCCCGTGATGACCACGGACATGGCGTTGGCGTTGGTCTCTCCTCCGAAGTAGTCAGGCGCAAAGTAGTCTGGCGCGAAATAGTCGGGAGGGAATGTCCCGGCCATCAGTCTACATCCAGCGTCACAGCCGTTCGGTTGCCGCTGCCGTCAACGCTCGCGACGATGCGGTCTGTCGTGTCTCCAATGTCACGGATCGTAACGGTTGCCGTGCCCGCGCCACTGACCTCACCAGCCAGAGCCGCCGACATCACGCGCATCATTTCCTCGGCCGTGTAACCAGCCTCAAGAGCTTGCGCCCACACAGCCGATGCCAAGCTCTGCGGGGAGAGTTCCGTGAAGGGCGTTATCTCTGCCGCCAGCGTCCCCGTGGCGTAGCGCGTACCCGTGAACGTTGCCGTGCCGTTGATGGCCGCTATGCCCCATCCCTTGGCGACCAGAGAGGCCGTAGGAGTTGCGCTGCCGGTGATCGTCGCCGTCCCGTTAAGAGCGGCAAAGGCGTTACTAGTAACCGTCGCAACGCCGCTGATGGATGCCGTGCCAGACACGACGAGCGCGCCGGTTGCCGTGAACGAACCGACACCCGCCGAGGTGCCTGTAAGGTTGCGACCGAGAGCGCCGGCACCCGTGAAGGAGCCAAGGCCCTCGATCTCCAGACGCGAGGCCATGGCACCGTTGGTGCGCGCCATGGACCACGTATAGGGATGCCGCAATCCCGAAGGATAGGACGCCTTCAGGCTCTCGCCCGTGACCCGCGCCTCGCCGTGGAAGTTGCGCAGCGCGCCGGGACGGACGAAGTTCTCGCTCTCGCCGCCGGGGTTCAGACCCCAACGCCGGAACGGGTTTCGGCTGTCGCGGACGCCGTTGCCAAGAAGCATGTCAGCCCCAGGCGAAGTCGAGCGAGGCGACGAACGGGGAGTTAGCCGACGTTGCGCCGGTTGCGTACAGCAGGAACTTCAGGTGCGCGCCGTCGACGACACGCGGAAGGCTCGGCAACTGGTTGACCAGATCACGCTCGGACGCCACGCCCGATGCAAGGATCGGCAGAGCGAACAGCGGGCGAACCAAATGCAGCACCAGAACGCCCGTCGTGCCGGTGTACGCCGTGCCGCCTGAGAAGGTGAACGCCTCAAGGTCCGATATGCCGGTATCGCCCGACGCAAGCGGCAGGAACGGGCCGTAGCGGTTGGCCGCGTTGCCCGAGTGCGGAATGGCCGTGATCGGAGGCGTTGCCGCCATGTTGACGGTGATGGGCATCGCGCGGCCGGTCGTGCCTGCCTGATTGGTGTACGTGAACGCCGTGATGTTCGGGCCACCCGTGGCCGGTGCAATCAGCGTCGAGAAGTAAGCGCGGCATCCAGCGCCCGTAGCGTAACGAGCGCCGCCGCCTAGAGCAGTCATCGTTATCGTCCGGGAGCCGGTGCCAGTCACGTCAGCCGAGGAAGCGCCCTGAATGCGGACGTAACCCAACTGGTCCACGCACATCAGCACCCACGGTGCGCCCGCAGCCGCAGGGCCACACGTCGCCATGACGTTGACGATGTGCTTGGTCAGCGACGAGACGTTGCCGCCGTGCGGGATAGCGCCCGCCGAGGTGTCATCCGTGGCAACAAACGTCAAGCTGGTTCCGGCGTAGTTGTTCGTCGCGGTCGTGTCGCCAAAGGGGAAGCCGGCAAGCGCAGGCCCCATGTCGTGCCACGATCCAGCAACCTGGGCCGTCGCGATGTTCTTGTTGATGTCCGTCCGCAGAAACCGACCGTTGGTCGTAATCTGGTTGATCAGATCGTCGTGGCTCGTAAAGCCCATTGGTCAGCCCCACACAAATTCGGCGTAGCCAGCAATCAAGCCGCTCGCGATTGATCCTGTCGTCGTCATGCCGATCAGGTTGAGGTAAGCACCGTCGTAGATACGGGGAGCATGG
>Ga0181352_1000255_pt1 | contig 24045 bp, 11 predicted proteins | sample Fa13VDMLBSN_FD_130103 | JGI IMG/M metagenome (GOLD analysis project Ga0181352, IMG submission 130103) | Freshwater viral communities from Lake Michigan, USA - Fa13.VD.MLB.S.N | ecosystem: Environmental > Aquatic > Freshwater > Lake | place: USA: Michigan | collected 2013-09-23 | reverse complement strand
ATTGGAATCAACTTGCTGCAGGTTTTGCTGGAGCAATGATTGGCACTGATTGGAAGCAGATTAATTCTGTAATACAAGGTGTTGTAACTGTTGCTGCTGGTGCGTTTAGTGCGCTGTACTTGACACCATTAATAGCTGAGCAATTAGGATGGACTAAGCATAGTCAGTTGCTTGGTCTTTCGTTTTTAATTGGAACATTGGGATTGCGATCAGTTCAATGGATGAATAAATTTATTGAATCTAAAATGAACAAACTGGTGCAATAAATGAATCGCACAATAACATTGGAAGATGTCGTTTTTGATCAATCTTGGGTAGTCAAGTTTGATGATAAAACATTTGGCCCACCATCACTCGAAGAACTAGAAGCCTATTCCGAAGAGATGCTAAATGATATATCGGGCGCGTTATTGCGGTCGTTGTTGTTTATTGAATATATGAAGAGTGGTAATGTCAACATCTCAGCAACTCTGAATTCTGATGACCCACAAGGTTTATGGGTTAAGTTAAATGGCTAAGATACGTGCATTAGTTCCAGCCGAAGTCCCAATGTACTCGTCAATTGCTTCCCCAACTACGAAAGAAATACAAGCAGTTGGAGATGTTATTTCGTACATTGCGCTTGCTGAAGAAAATGCAGTGATTGATCGTGTTACAGCATACGTTGATGTCAGAACAGGTACACCGGGTACTACTAGGGTTGGACTGCAGACTGTTACAACTACGGCATCAACGACAGTTACATTTACTGCAACTACCACTTCTGTCAACGGAACGTTTACAGGATCTATGGCACTCACAGTTGGTCAGGCAGTAGTGTTTACTAATGCTGGTGGTGCTCTTCCAGCTGCTATAACGTCAGGCACAACATACTTTGTTCTTTCGCAATCTTCTACAGTTATAACTGTAGGTGCTACGCCAAGTGGTACTGCTATAACATTTGCAACGGCTGGTACAGGTACGCATACAGTAACCCTTACTGGTGGACTTCCCTCACAGAACTGGATTGGTTATGTAGATTTAGCAACAAATGGCACTAACTTTACAGACTTTAGTGTTGAGTCGTGGACTCTCACAAACACTGCAACGATCACGCGTGGTCAATATTATGCATTAGCAATACAAGCTCTTTCTGGTACGTGGAACTCAACTAACCGGCTTAGATTTAGAACAACCATGGGTACTGGTATGGGTAGTGCAAATAATGCATTTCCATATACATACAACATAATTAATGGAGTACCAGAAGCTAAATCATCGAGTTTTTATATACCAAACTTTGGTTGTGGGACAGCTACACGGCAATACAAACTGGGGTATACAGCATCATCAATTGGTTCATGGAATAGTGGATCAACACCTAACCAACGTGGAATAAAATTCAAGTTACCGTCAAGCGTATGTACTACTTTTAAAGTAGCTGGTGTACGTATGGGAATTGGGCCAACAAATGCTGCTGCACAATGGACACTTAAATTACTAGACTCATCAAACACTGTATTGCAAGACAGAACATACAATAACTTTGAAGCATATAATACAAATAACCAGATAGTACATGATTATTACTTTGATGAATCTACACTGACCGCGTTGTCTCCTAATACGGATTACAGGATTGTTGTAGAGGCAATCTCTGCATCACTTGGATGCATGACGTACATTGAACCATCTTCATCTGTTGATGTAAGTAGTGGATTCATACCAGATGGCACTTTTCATTTAACAACTAGGGCTGGAACTGGAGCATGGACAGACACTACTACAAACTGGTTCCCAATGCAGTTGCTTATTGATGACTTTACTGCATCGGGTAGTAGTGGTGGCGGAATGATTGTGCATCCCGGCATTTCTGGTGGTATGAGAGGTTAGCATGAAAGAAATTCTTAAACGTGGTGCTACCAGTAATATCCTGCGTGTATTTCTACAGGACTCTGCTTCTACTACTGGTGCTGGTAAGACTGCTTTAACAAGTACATCCAGTGGTTTGATTATCTCAACGATTGCCGACCTTGAAGCTACAGCAACCACATACACAAGTGCTGCTACAAACGTTGAAACAATTACTACGCTTGGTACATTTGCTGCACCAACAGCAAGTAAATGTCGGTTTAGAGAAGTAGATGCCACAAACTTTCCGGGAGTATACGAAATACAAATTGCGGACGCTAGGTTTGCTGTTGCTAACTCAACTCAGTTGTTAATCAGTATTCAATGTACTGGCGTTGCTCCTGTATTTGTTGAGTACCAACTTATTGCCGTTGACTTAATGGATGCAGTTCGGCTTGGTATTACTGCACTACCAAACTTTAATGCTGGTGTTGTAGGAGGGCTTCCGCTTTCAGTTAATACGGCTGGTGCAGTAAACACGTTGCAGATAAATGGCACTAACCAAACTGCAAGAGATATTGGAGCCAGCGTTCTGTTGTCAAGTGGTACAGGAGCTGGACAGATATCTCTTGCTTCTGGTGCAGTTACAGCAGGAACCGTATCTGACAAGACTGGTTACTCGCTTGCAACAGCTCCTCCTACCGCAGCATCTATTGCTACACAGGTATGGTCTGAGGCATTACCGGGATCATATACATCTGGTCAAGCTGGATTTAAATTAAATGCAGCAGGATCGGCTGCAGATCCATGGTCAACTGCACTACCGGGTTCGTACTCAGCTGGTTCTGCTGGAAACATTATAGGAAACATGGTGTCAAACACATGGGCTGCAACAACAAGAACACTAACAGCTGGTACTAATATTGTTCTTGCTAAAACAACAAACATTACTGGATTTAATGACATTACTCCTGTGTCTGTTTGGGATGTATTAGCTAGTGCTGTAACAACTACTAGCTCCATTGGACTTCAACTTAAAACTAATGTTGATGCTCAGGTATCAAGTCGTATGGCATCATTTACATATACTGCCCCGCCATCTGTTACTGACATTTGGAACACAAATATATCTGCATATTCTTCAGCTGGTTTTGCTGGCACGTATCTTAAAAATGCTATGCCTACGTTTACATATACGGCTCCGCTTACTTCTACACAAACAGCACAAGCGGTATGGAATGCGTTACTCGCAAGTTACACAACGGCTGACTCGTTTGGTGCAAGAGTAGTGCGTACGATTGCATCGCCAACCACCAATGAAGTTGTTATCAATGCCCAGAATCATATTGCGGCAAACGTTCATCAGATGCAAGCCAACGTAGTTACAGCCGCGGCTATTGCTACAGATGCTATTGGTGCAAATGCTTTAGCTGCGGATGCAACTGCTGAAATTGCAGATCGTGTATTAGGACGCACTATTTCTGGTGGCGCTGATGGTGGACGTACTGTTACAAGTGCATTGCGTATCTTGCGTAATAAATTTACAGCATCATCAACTACGTTAACTGTGTATGCCGAAGATGACGTTACTACAGCGTGGACATCCACGTTAACGACTGACTCTGGAGCTGTACCTATTACAGGAAGTGATCCTGCATAATGGCAGCTGGATACAGAAGTATATTAGGGTTCTGGCTAGGTGGTGTAAGTAGCAGCACTACAACACCACCTGTGTCAACTGATTTATGGACACGTCCCGGCACAGTGACATCTGTATATACACAGGACGGCACGGTCAGTAGTTTGTGGGTTCCAGAAGGTACTGTTACTAGCACGTATACTAGAGCAAGTACACCAACTGATCCATGGTCGCGCCCCGGTACGCTAGGATCTACGTGGACTAAGGAGCAAACATAATGTCTTCAAGATTAGTAACAAATAACCAGCAAGCATTTACGTTGGGCGATGCTAAATTTACTGGACTTGATACATACAATTCTCCAAATAAACTGCAAGAAGGGTTTTTTCAAAAACTCGACAACCTGCAGATATACGGTAATACGTTACAACCGCGCAATGGGTGGAATACGTGTTGGCACTCAACTACTGGTAGCCCTAACTTTGCATTGACCCAACCTATTTGGGAAACTGTTGCACTAAAAGACAATGGCCAGCAAAGTAAGATTGTATTTACTTGTAATGGCAAATTATATTATTGGGACACAACTACTTACGGAACGTCCAATAATCAACCTGTTGAAATTTTAGATCGTACTACTGGTGCGTCTTTTGCTTTTAGCAATAGTGAAAACGTGCGCATGACCTCATTCGGTCAATACATTTATGGTGTAGCTGGTGGGTCACAGGCATTGTTTCGCGTACGTATGAACGACAATGTTGTTGAAGGTGAATCTATTCCTCAACTCGTAGATGTATCTCCGTACACGCCTATTGCCACAGCAACATCTATTATTGTAAGAGCACTTAGTAATACCAATAAATCTGCAATTGACACTACTAGTTTTGGGTCACCGCCAACTGTGTTTGTCAGTGTTACGGTTACGTTAGGGACTGCTACTATTTCCTATGTAACACCTGCATCCAGTCGGTTTATTGCAAATCAACCAGTAATTTTCCAGACTTCTACTGTAACTAATATTGTTGCCGGTACGACCTATTACGTCATTTCTACTGGCTTAGCAAGTACAGGCTTTCAAATATCTGCGTCAATTGGCGGAACGGCTATAACTCCAACTGGTGGAACAGGAGGTACGTTTGTAGTCCGAGCAGATGGAGCTAACATTTTAAATAATGGTGCAATAGCTTCTAGTACAGCTACTGGTTTTGGTGAGTGGAATTACAATACTAGTGATACGCAACGCATTACATCACAATCACATCCAGTAGGTGGCGTTACTTACAATGTATTTTCAAAAACAGCTAAAAACCCAGATAACTACATTTTAACTCGTGATGGTGCATCAGGATTTTGTTTAAAAATTGATCAAGCTCAGGATTTCTTCTTTCAAGATATTGACGTAAGAACTGTATTAGTCACTAAAGATGAAACACCATTAGCTTTTACTGGTACAGCCTCGTCGTCAACATTGACCATTGCTGGTGGTCACAATCTAGTTGTTGGTCAAATTATTCAATTTACAGTAACTGTTGCTGGATTAACTGCAGGAACTAACTATTACGTTAAATCAATTACTACAACAACGCTTACTGTTACAACTGACTCAACGCTTGCTGGTGCTGCAGTTACTTTGACTGCTCCGGGTGTAACTCTTGGAGCAACATATATAGTCCCTCAACACAATAGTGGTTTGTATGCATTGACGTTTTATGCTTATAACCAAGACGACTTGACAAATTTTGTAAGCCAAAACAATTTAGATGTAACGGTTCAAGGATATTGGAAGACGGCAACAAGTGCATTCTCCTCATCTAATGAAATTGCCGGAGCTGTATTACAAACAACTATAGAAATTGCAGCTGGACAAAGTTCTGCTGACTGGCAAAAAATACAGATCATTGTTGACTTTAGGTTGTATGACAAAATCCTTACCGGCCTAAAGGTACGCATGCAAGCTGGTTTCAATAGAGGTGGAGACTCGTTTGTTTACTTAGACGACTTTACGTGCCACCCAGTAAACAGTCGGTTCCAGTTATCAGAAACACAAGATGACCCAAAAGGGCTTGTTAAGATTAACACCAATCAAGCTAACACTACGTTTATTAATGAGGTGTTGCCTACTAACCCATTTGTTGATTACGTTCAAAACGAATACGTTAAAATCAACATCACGCCTACAGTAGAATTTACGGCATCAATTAATAATGCGGCAATTACTACAACATCTCCTCATGGATTAAATGTTGGCAATGCTATTTTATTTACTACAACCGTAGGTGGCACATCTACGTCTACGACATATTACGTAAAAGGTATTTCATCTCCAACACAATTTGTAGTAACAACAGATCAAACGTTAATTGGCAATGTATTTATATTTTCAGCTAACGTTGCTGTTACTACTAACTATTATCAAGCTACTGTTGATTTAAGGAATGTGCAATCAGTAAGTGTTGCGTCGGCATTTAGTGACAAGATTAATCAGTCAGTACCGCCATTTAGTTTAGGTATTCGTAACGGAAACAGTATGTACTTTACTGGTCAATGTACCTATGACAAAGATCAAGGATTTTTGACATGGGCATTATTTCCAATTGTTACGTCAGCCAGAGCGCAAGTTGCAGCCATTTACATCAAGAACGATTTTGACCTTAATGGGTTTTATAACAATGAATGGGTAATTAGTTTTGGTAATGTTGTTCGCCAAGGATCTCTTACTCCAGACTCGATCTATACATATACATTTAGTTTGTGGAGACCCTACACGTTACCGACTACGACATCTGCACCTAGTTGGGCAAGTGTAAACTTTACAGTTCCAATTAATGGAACTGTATTGACTACGTCTGCTGCTCATTATTTAGGCGTAGGGTCTGCACTGACATTTACAGGCACTGTAGGTGGTGTATCAACTACAACCACCTACTATGTCAAGACAATACCAAGTTCAACAACATTTACGATTACAACCGATCCGTCATTAATAGGTACTACTTTCCAGTTTTCAGCAGCAGTTACCACTGGAGCTAACCAATTTACACCAACACCTGAAGTCCCAAGTGGCAATGGATTTGAAACTGTTCCTTCTAAATTAAGTAACGAGGTAACTGTCACCTCTGCAATTAATAGCGTGACATTGTCGATCCCATATACATGTACACAGTTAAAAAATGGATTGACCGGCAGTACGCCTGTTTACAAGTATTGTCTTATATATAGGAACAATGCTCGAACAGGTGGAGTTCAACCAAAACTGATTGGATTTATTGACCTTGATACTGGATCTGTTTATTCATCTGGTTCTGTGTGGAAAGGTTTAACTACGTCATCTTCAGGTGTCTCTACTAATCTAACAATAACTGATCAAGTTGAAGACTCATCACTATTTTTTGACAACGGTCCGGGTACGTTGGGATATAGGTTGCGTACAGGTAAAGATCAATTCCCTATAGGTGCAGATGTTGTAGCCACGTATAACCAACGACTATTTGTTAGTAAAAAAAATGCTATCTATGCAAGTTGGTTACTTAACCCCGGTAATGAGTATGGTGTTTACACAACATTACTTCCAGATGTAACTGATCCAGAGATTGCAATTAAAGGCACTCAGTTTAGCATCAGCAACAAGACTGATGAAGAACAAATTCAAGCAATGATTACCGTGCAAGGTGATGGATTGATTAGAGATAACAGCACTACTGCTGCAATGGTTATCATGCGAGAGCGGAGTACTTATCTCCTTACGGGAGATAGTCCACAAAACTTTGCAAGCCAAGGATTCCTGCAGCAAGGTACTGCTGGTCTAGTTGCTAAACGTGGCTACGCAACCGTAATGAATCGACTTGTTTACTTAACAGCAAGCGGTTTGATGGAATTGCAAAGTACTGTGCTTACGCCTAAGTCACTCGCACTTGAAGGTGTGTTAAACATCAACAGCCAAAACTTTACTACTCAGTCAAATAATTACATCAGCCCATCGTTGTATTCTAAAGTGGTTGTAGCAAGTCAAGATCGTCGCATTATTATGTTGGCTCCTACACAAACAGATACTTCAACTACTGCTAATAGTAGGACATATGTTTATGACCATCGCAACCAAGGTTGGTTTACGTGGATTAATCCAGTTGGGTTTACAAGCTTAGTTGTCTTAGAAGCAGCAGATGATACCCAAGAGTTATACGCTGGTGGCAGAGACGGAAAACTATACAAGTTAGAAAGCTGGTCTGACAATGTATATGCTTCTACTGCAAACACAACTAGAACATCAACGCCTATTGCGTGGGAAATTTCCACACGGCAATATGGTCAAACATTTGCAGAAGGTGCAATGTACTACAGTGCAAATAAGTTACACTCATTATTGTTGCACATAGACAATCAAGGTGCTGTTGAAATGTATATTAACTGGAGTATTACAAGCATTAAGGGCTACAGTACTACAGGTATATATGCTTGGCATCCATCAACTAATGAAGTAGTATCACTGCGAAGTATTTCGCGTACTGCTGATGCACAGGCATTTAATATCAATTTGACTGGCAGTACAGCACATCCATGGCGCATGTTTGCATTGCATGCAACAACTACTGAAGGAAATACACCGAGAACATAATGGCAATACCCGGACCAGTTGCAACACCAGAATCATCATCTGGGACACGTCGTGCTCCAGCCTTAAACAAAGTTTATGGGCCGGGAGTCTCTGGATTAATCCAGACTATACGAACCTATGTTGGTAATCCAACTGTTCCTTATTCTGCTAATCAAATGCAGCAGACTATATATACAGCTGCTAGTACAATTACATATGCTGACCAATTAGCAATATGTGATGCAAGTACAGGTAGTTTTGTTTTAACATTGCCACAAGCAGCATCTTGTTATGGTCGGCGAATAATTGCAGCTAAAATGGATTCATCTGCAAACACAATAACCTTCTCTGTTGATTCTCCGTCTGCGCTTTGGAATTTTTCTGCTTGGACTGGATTGACCAAGCAGTATGAAACTGTTACGTGGCTTGCTTGTTTGAACGCATCTGGTAGTTATGGTTGGCTTGCTTTACTAGATAAAGCCGTAGTTTAATAGGATAGGTATATAAAATGGCAAACGATCGACAAATTGGTGGAGCTATAGGCGGTAAGATTGCTGGCGCTTTTGGTGGCCCATTAGCCGACATGGCTGTCAGTTATGCTTTAAACAACCTTATTAAACCAAATAGAAATCCATATCTAGAACAACAAAAATCTGCATACAACGCCAAGCGAAGACAGTTAAATTATTTTCAGTCGATGCTGGATAAACAAGAAGCGCGTAATAAAAAGTATCAGCCCATGTATGACAAGATGACTGATATGGCTATTGAGGGAGCTAATAAACCTCTAACCAATACGGACATTTTTAAAGGCCTTGGCCCAGCTAATGAAATACTTAACAACAATGCACAGGCTGCAAGTGCAGCTGGTGCGGAGATGGCAAGTAAAGCTGGTTTACAAGGTGGCGCACGTGTTGGATTGCAAAACTCTATTAATAATACCAATCGTTCTGCTATCAATAAAAGCATAAGCGATTTTTCAAATGCGTATGAATTGCAAGCTCCAGCTCGAATGGCTGCAGCAGCAAGTATGGCTGGTCAAAATTACCAAGACTCACAAAACCAATTGATGAGTATGCTTGGCGGAATGCAACAAGGATACAACGAACTTGGCGTTATGGCAGGGGAGCTTGGCAATACATACAATAACCAACTTGCTGCACGTCAAGGAGATCAATCTGCATTAATGAGTATGCTTGGTGGGATGCGAGCCGATCAAGCACAACGTCGCCAGTTTGATCAACAGATGAAGATGTCTCAAGCTGAAGCTGATGCTCGCATTAAGGCAATGCAAACATACGGTGGCGGATATGGCCAGTCTTATAATCCTTATTTACCCGGTGCTACGGGAACAGTATTTGGGCAACAAAAACCAATAAACATTGGTTCTAACTTAGGTTTTGCTCAGCCACGCAATATTACTTTAAATTACGACCGTAATGGTTTTAAGTTATAGGTAAGGGTAAATAATCAACATGACTACCGCAACTCCATTACTTGCTTATTTACAAGCATTACAACAGGGCAGACAACAATCTGAGCAAATGCGTCAGCAGTTTGCAACGCAAAATCTTGAACGCCAAAAAGAAAATGCTCAGTTTATGATGGAGCTAGGTGATAAAGCTGAAGCGCGTAAACAACAACGTGAACAATTTGATTTTCTTAAAGCTGATCGTGCAAGACAGGCTTATTTAGATCAACTTGCTCAAGGCGATCGAGAACGTGCACAAACAAAAGCAGATGAAGAAAAAAATGCTGCTGTCAATGCATACATTACGGGGCGTACGTCTCCGTTATCTAAAGCATATCAGTCCGTTATCGGTATTCGTAAACGAATTAACGATTTTGCAACTAACGGAAAACGATTATCGCCAACAGCCATACAGGCAATTAACGATGAACTTAGTAAAGCAGAGTCAGACTACAAGTCAGCACGTGAAGGATTTATGGCTGACACGGCTAACGATACTTCTTATGGAATTAAATGGGATAGTGTTGCCAATAAATACAATCTTCCAGAATACACCTTGCCTCAAGGTTTTGTGCGCAAACCTTATATCCCTCAAAAGCCAGACGCTAAACTTATCCCCGGTGTAGGGACTGGAGATTTAAAACCAACATCTACATCTGCAATAAGTCCATTAGATCCTACTGGCGGAATAGCAATGGGTTCACCAGTAGACAGTGTTTTAAACACTGGTGTGTTACCTGCACAATCGTTTTTGGGTATTGGTTTAACGCCTCCTAACCAACCAGTACCTGCTAAAGTTGCTCCTGTTGATCCATTACTTGCTTTAGCAGAAATGCGAACACGTTTAGCTAAAGGGTTACCACAAGGTGAGTGGAGCAATACTGATTTAGACCCGCAACAAAACGAAGTTATTAACAAATTAGTTGATGCATATTTTGCATCACGTGGTGGAACGTTTAGGTCGAAGAATTTTAAAGACACGGTTTACGGTGGTGACCTCAGTGGATTGTTAGGTGATTACCGTTCTCACGTAGCAAACCCAGCAGAAATCCAACGGTTTATTGATGAAAACCTTGTCGGTGATTATGCAGAATATTCACCTAATATCGTTGCGCGTGTTGCTAGTCGTTTAGCAGATAAGGGATACATTGACCCTAAAGTTATGGAGCGATTAGCGGGTGAATCTTCAGCTGCTCGTAAAGCTCGTGCTGACGAGCAAGAGATTGAACTGAAAACTAAAGCTGAACAACGTGCTGCAGCTAAAGCACAACATGAACGTAGCCTTTGGCAGTTAGAGGGTAAAGAAGCAACGCTTAAAGTTCAAAAACTACGCAAGGAACTTTATGATCTCAACAACCCTAAAACAACTACTGGCAAAGAAATGGATCCTATTGAAAAGTTATCTAAGGCCAATAGGCTTTGGAATGACGCAAACGGAACTAATACAGTTGGTCATATTAATAGTGCTATCAAAACGTTGGAAGCACAGAAAAAGTCATTGCCATTACCGGGTAGAGGAAATGCTGTACAGACCAGTGGTCGTATGACACAAATTGACACACAACTATCAGCACTTCGTGGTCTTTTGGCAAGTATTAACAATGGACGTTCTGATTTCTTACGAGCTGCTATGAGTGGTGACACTAATACTGCAATGAATCATTTAAATACAAATACGGTGAAATTCCGCAGGGTGTTTAATCAGACTCCCGGCTTACAAACGCTTTATGATAATGTTGTAGTACCAGAGGTTACTTCCGATGCTGGTGCTGGTGGACGTGCAGGTGCAGGTGAATAGGTAGGAGACCGATATGGCACAGGGTGCAATTCAGCGTTACAACCCAAAAACAAAAAAGTACGAAACAGTATATACAGGTGTTTCAAAATCAAACACAAAACTAAACCCTGCAGCTACTGGCGAAAAGAAAAAACTGACGCAATGGGTAACGCAGTTTGACACAATTGCATCCAAGCCTAAACGAACGAACAGTGACTATGCTGCTGTTGTCCGACGAGACTCTAATGGTCAAGATGTCACTAGGGCTATTTTAAATGAGGCTTTACGACAAGGTGTTATTGATCAAGGTGCTCACAGGCAACGCTTAACTAAATACAACTCTATAGTTAAAGAGTTAAGTTCTCGCCCTGTTACGGTTGGCGGTAAGCCTGTCACATTTAGAGATGCAGCCACTAATGAAGAACGTACACTTATGCGTAGTGCGTTTATTAAAGATGGCACATATAACTTTGACAGGCCTATTGATGAGGTTCTTGAGCAACGGTTTAAGCAACGTAACTATCTTGAAAAAGAATCTGCAAATATTGATAAGCGCGGAGATCAGCAAAAAGTACTTGATTATTTAGGTGCTGCTACTCGTGGAACCTATAACCGTAAATCTATACCAGAAATTGCACGTGGTGCTTACAAGGGCGTAGCTGCACAAGCTGCTGACATTCAAAACTTTGCTACCGAGATGGATCGCCAGTTTGGCATGCGTTCCATCATTGACACGGTAACTGGACAATCACCCGAACAAATATTAGCAGCACGTGAAAAAGAAGATCAAATTACTAAATTAGCGCAATCAGCAGTAGCTAATAGGTTTAATGACACCTCTACCCCAGAAGGTATTGCAGCTACCGTTGGTAGTGGCATCGGTGGGTTTACAGGCCCTGCTAATGCATTAGAAGCAGGTGGATACATTGCTGCTAATACTGCACCTCAAGTTCTAGGTATGATGGCTACCGGAGCTGCAATCCCAAAGGCAGCAGCAGCAATTGGAGCTAGTCCTAAAGTTATATCGGCATTACATGGAATAGGATTAATTGGTGGCCAAGTAGCAGAAACTATTACTGGTAATCCTATATTAAATGCTATAGGTAATCCATTAGGAGCAATGCGACGTGCATCTGGCGAAATGGGTCGTCAGAATGAAGAAAACTTGGCAATGGCGCAGGAGATGGCTCCGGCTGCTCAAGGGTTGATGGACATTGCTGGCCTTACTATTGGTATGGCTCAGTTTGGCACAAAAGCTGCATTAAGTAGTGGTAATTTCAAAAAAGCATTAGGGCTTGCTCAAAACGAAATTAAAGCAGTTCAAGGCTCTGCATCTGCTGCTAAATCAATGTTCCCACCTGCAGCTAGTAATGTATTTTTAACACCAAAGTATCAAGCATTAAACGCTATTGCACCAACAGCTCAAGGTTTAAGTGCAACTGCGTTTAATGTTGCTGCTGGAGCTGCTGCTCCTCTTACTCAAAATGCTGCAGCTGCAGGATATTTAAATCCTGTACTCAACTTAGTTGATCGTAAACAAACAGACTTTCAACCAGTTGACACAGGACATCTTATTGGCGCACTTGCTGGCGGGTTGTACAACTTAGCACCACAGCGTTCATTAATGGGTAAGTTTAATAGATATCAACATGAGCTGTCTGTTGGAGCACAAGCCAGATACGACGCTAATACACAGCTGAGGCGTTTGCAAAATAATGTTTTTAAATCCTCGCCAATACTTACACATTTAGTTGAAAACGCCGGTTTGTCTCCAGATGAAGCACTTGCCTATGTAAGTTTGCGGCATCAGGAGGAAACTCCGGGAGCAAAAATAAAATCTGTAGCAGATTTAGATAACTTGCGTGAGTCTAACGAAATTGCACAGGGATTTCTTCCTACGTTAAACAACAATGTTTTACGTCAAGTGCGCGAAACTACTGGAAAGCCACGTGTTGGGCAAGGTATGGAATACCCTCAACCACAACGTGTTGCATCTGGTGAGAATATACATGTTGACTTAATGCCTTTGTCCTCAGCTGGACGAAAGATGTTAGTTAACATGCATGAAAAAAATCAACTTGCATTATTAAAGCAAGAAGTTGCTCCAGCAAGCGCAGTTGCAACCGAAGCCGGTAAGCGCAAAAAAGCTATACCTTTCCCATCTATGGTCATTCAAACAGATGAGGGGCCAAAGTTAGCGTTATACAAGCCAGACTTATCAGGCGTATATATGACTGACGATACGTCATCGCCAACAACTCACACACTCACACCAGAGTCAATGGAAGTTACTTCTGCTGCATTACCTCGTGAGAGTTACATGTCTGGTATTGATCGTTTTAATAAGGAAGATATGGCTCGCATATCTTGGACACAACGATTGCGAGATCGTGTGTACGAGTATGTAGTTCGTGGTTTCGACCGTGGTGGTTTTATTGTAGAGCGTTCTGTCGCTGGTATGGGTGATGGTGGGCCACGTGTAACGTATACGGCTAGTCGTAATGAAATCATGCGTACAGCACCAGAAAGTGTACGAGATGGAATTACAACTCAGTTAGATACTGTTGCTGAAGCATTTGGTGTACCTTCTATGCAAAACGAAGGTCGTGGCATTACTTATTCTGATACGTCATTTGCTAACGTTGACCGTAGTGAATTCCCTTCCGTTGTTTACACTGGCGCAAGCACAACCGAAGGTGCAAAAGGAACTATTCCTGCACGTTTAATTCACTCGGATAGACCACGAATTGGAGTTCCAGATTCTGGTTTTAATACCTATCAATTGCCAACTGGTGGAATAATTAAAGTCCCTAAATTATCTGATCCAAATCCACGATCGGAAGTTTTACCTCCTACTGAAATTCGTCAAGGTACATACGCAGGAACTGCTTATTCTGAATCACCTTTACAACAAGCTAGGCTTGCAGCTAAACCTGATTCAGAAGTAAATTTCATTGACATTAATTTGACTGGCACTCAAGGTGGTGAGCGCAAAGTTTTAATTAATGCAGGTGACCGCAAAAAATTACGTGGAATCATTAATGATTACCAACGTGATTTAGCTGAAGCGCGACAGCGTGGTGACGACTTAGATAAAGTTGACCAGAAGTACGAAGATATCGTACATGAGTTTCTTGCAAAAGAATCACGTACTGGAACACCCGATGAAACACTAGTTGATTACAACTACGGTTATACCGACACCCCTATACGTCCGGGAGACGTTGTTAGATTTGCATCTCCTGTAAATGAAAAGGGAGAAACAAGTCGTGTTAGCCGTGCTGCACAACAGGGGATTCAACGTGGCGTAGTAGTAGATGTTGATCACCACGGAGTACACGTAAAGATTGAAAACCAGCTTCCCGGAATCATAGGAGAGCAAGGCGGTAAGACTGTACTTGTTCACCCAGAAACACTTATTCCGGAGATACAACCACATCTAGGATATGACCAACAGAACATTACACGTCTTGCGTCTGTGGCTGATTTAGATGCACCTATACCAAATCGTCCTGCTGTTATTGAGCCAGAAGCACCTAAGACTGACACTGAAGTTGTTGACACAACTCCAGACTTTGATGGGTTAGCACCTGATCATACATCTCAAGTAATGTTGCGTAGTGCAACAGAAACATTGCGTAAAAATGCAACTATTGCTGGAGTACGTGACAATGTAACGTTTGTTGCTAAAACACGCGACCTTACTCCGCAGTTAGCTCACGATGCTATTCTTAATTTACTAAACGATGACTACATAACACCAGAGCATAAGGAACGTATAGCGTCAGCAATTATGACGATTGATATTGATGGTGCTGACTTAAACACAATCAATAAAATCAATCACATGATTGATGCTGTTATGGAATGGCATGCTGGTGACCGCCCAGTAAACATTGCGTCTGACGCATATACTGCTGTTCACTTCAGTGGTCGTGCAGCAACACGTGCTGAAACTAACAACGTCAATGTTCGTAGTTTAGAAATCATTCAAGGCTGGCGTTCCGGGTCAAGGCTTGAGTCTCGAATTAACAAGCATATTGAAAGGCTTGAATCTCAAGGTATTTTAATTGACCCTATTCAAAAAGAAGCAATCGTCAAGCGCACTAAGGAAATGTCTTACACGATTACTCCGTTGCGTAGTCTTCTTATTGGTAATGGTGTAGTTAGTAAGGAAGTGTGGTCTAAGGTCAGTAGGATGTCACAAGCTGATCAGATGGCTATGGCAACCCGTTTACTAAACGCTAACAAGCAAAACCCTGATGGCATTACTGCTGCATCTATTAATGCAACACTAAAGGGATTTAAGCCCGAAGTTGGACGACGACCAACTAAGGCTATGAGTTTTGATTCATACGACGCAGCTGCTCAATCGTTCTATCGTGAATTAAAAGCACGGGCTGAAGCAAAGAAGGGTGAAGCTGCACGTACTGAGTCAAGCAATCCCAAGGTTTCAATGACTGACCTACGTGATGCAATTAGTAACCTAAAGGCTGATGACCCAGTTGTCATTGATGTTTTCAACAACTTAAAGAAACAAGACATCAATGAACAACAGTTCAATGAGTTTTTTGCTGGAATGCGCTTCCCTAATAGTGAAGTAACTATTGGAGATGTAGCTCGGCATGTAAAGCAAAATACGTTAGAGCAATTCCTTAACACTAACAATCAAGTGCAAGCAGCTGCAAGGCGTGTAGCATTACAAGGCGCACAGTTGAGCGGCGATGACTGGATGCAGATTTTAAATCCATTAATTGAAAAACTGCCTTCAGAAAATCGTGAGAATGCACGAGCTAGAGCAACTGATGAACTATCCCTTGCAAATACAAAGGGGCCAGAAGAAGTTAACTATACTGCTCAAAATATAGTTAAACGTCTTGTAAAAGATGTCCCTAACGCCGATCAGGCAATTGCAACAAGCGTATCTAAAGCAGCATCTGAAGTACGTCAAAGGGTTATGGCAGTTAACCCTGTATTACGTCGCATATCTGACATGATGGCTACTAATACTGACGCACAAGAACGTGCAGCAATAGTTGCAGAAGGTGGCGTAGGACAAGTTGAAGAAGGTCCAATCCAACAACTGCAAACAGCGTTTGACGCAATCTATGACTTAAATGCAACAGCTCCTACAAAGCCGACATCTATTAGCCAAGATGTATTTGATTCCATTAATGAAGCCGTAAAAGAATCGTCTACATGGCTCAATGAATATGGTCAAACAACTCTCCGTAATGCAACATGGAAACTTCCATTACAAGGAATGCCTGATTCATCAGTGTTGTATGGACAGACTCCTTCTGGAGATGTTGTCAACTTAAATCAACAAAGTGCTTATGGTAAAAATGGCATGACGTTGATCTTCCGCAATGCTTTAAACGTTGATGGTCAATCGCCTCAGATGAAGGCATTAGTTGATCAAATGGCAGCTTCATTGGCTGATGTTTACGACATGCATGCGTATGGTTATGCATTGCGTCACGTTGACTACCAGATGGCTAGTGGCAATATTGAATCAGCAAACCAGCACATAGTGTCTTTGCTTACAGAAGTAGCCAAGGGTGCGACACCAGAACGTCGTGCTGTAATCAATGAATTAATTAACCATGTAAATGGTAATGAGCCGTTGATCTATCAAACGGGTAATTCATTTAAGAGTGTCATCACCGAAGCGTTTACTGGTATAGGTGATGTTGAGTATGGACGTAAGCTTGAAACGTTTGTATACACACACCGAGCCGCTCAAGTTCAACATGAGTTCTATACGACTAATGCTCGTGTCTTAGTAAGTACAGCAAAGGCAAGCGACTTCTCTCCTGCAAGTAATATTGCAACATCGTTTGCGTCTATGACTGCACAGAAAAACAAAAACCGTGCATCCAATCGTGCTCAAGTCAACTTACTCCTACACCTTAATCGGCAAGGTGATGAAGGACGTGATGTAGCTAGTTTGGCGCACGAAATGTTCCATGGTGTATTTCATACGTTGCCGTATGCAGACAAGTTAGATTTTGCTATTAATCTTGTTACGCAGATGCATGACATTACCGGCCAAACAAATACTGATGTCGGACGAACCCTTGTTAAGTTGACTGCTATGAAGCAGGAGATGAACGCAAGGTATTCGGAATTAAAGGAAGCAGTCAGAGTTGCTACTGGCGATGATTTGATTGAAGCTCAAAACAATCTCAACGACTTTGAGTATTTCAATATGATCGATATGGATGGAGATACATCTAACTTCCTTTACACAAGTCCTGTAGTCAATGAATTAGCTGCCACTACATTGATGAGTGGGGCGATGAACACCCCTACGATTTTTAATAGCAACTACGACATTGCCGAATCTGCAACAGGTGTATTTGCTCGTGTAGGTGAGTTTGCTCGTACTGCAGCAGTGATGATGTCACAAGGTAGATATAACCAAGCTGATTGGGTTGTGTCTCGTGATCAAAGCAAGGTCATTACTGGTTACCAACATAGATGGCAACTTCCATTTACGTCGTTTGTCAGTACAACAAAAAAAGGTCAAACACAGTACGCAACATTGCCATTGGAAACAACGATCTCTATGTTGAATACGCCGTCATTAGTTATGGCTAACAACAAAACGTTGTTTCGTGACATTCCAGTATTGCGCTACGCAGATGGGGCCAAGCGTTCTGACCCACTACAAGGATCAAATAGCCGTGTTAGTTTAGAAGCCGGTCGTACTCGTATACCGGGTGCTAGTAAGATTACATCCAGTACTTCATTTGTAGTACGAGGTAACTTGGTTGAGTTGTCTTCTATTCCAGCTGAGTTAATAGGTAAACATGCTGCTATCTACAATGGTGTCAAGTATTTTAAACTTGACTCTGAAAATGGCATACCTACCAATACTGTTAATGGAGTGGTTGTAGATAAGTTAGTAATTGATCGAGCGTATTTAACTACCATTGGCAAAGAAGCAAATATAAAGTCTGACTACTTTATATTGCGTGGGAAGAACATTACTCAAGATGCTATGGTCACTGGTCAAGCTCCTAACTGGAACTCAAACCTTTCCTCGATTTTGTACAACGTTTGGGGAAAAACATCTGCTAAAGCATCAGCAATGGTTGGTCGTGTAGATAAAGTATCTTTTGATCAATTAAAAGAGCGAGCTGTTCGAGTTCTATCTAACGTTGATGAAATGCCCGTTAAGAATGAAGATACATTCGATCACGGAATGGATGCTTATGAAGGCACTATTGAGTATGAAGCTGGAGTGTTGTCTGGCTTAAATGCTAGTAACAAGATCAACCAGTACGACCGAGAAGCTCACGCTGATGTTTTAGATTGGGTAGATGCTACTTACACTCCACAAGAACAAGCAGCGGTTCGCCAATCAATTGATGACGGAATAGACAATGCACGTAGGTCTATGTTTGCATTAAATGCAGACGATGTGCGTATCGTCCCATACGACGACGCAAATGACGCTCCTTACACTACTAGCCGGTTCTTAGTTTCCAGCGATGGTAATGTCAAGGGTGCGCCGGGAATGTTCTACTCTACGTTAGATGGAACTGCTAGGCCTGAGTCAGAAGCATTATTAGCTTCAAACGCAGCGTTGTACGATTACTTCAACAATAACTTTGACAACCCAAATGACATTGCTGATGCTGTCGGAAATGCTTTATTGCAGTCGCAAGATATCAAGCAATTTGAATCCGCACTTACAAAGGCTGGTATCGAAAAGAAACATATACCAAAGATAAAGCAAGCGATCCTTGCTGGCAGTAAAGCCGGAAACACAAAGGTTGCTTATTCCAACGACACTATGTTTGGTATTGTGCGTGATTTTGCTGGATCTCAAGCACCGTGGACATCTACTGCTGTTGGCGCACGAGTTACAAACTTCAACTCTAGTTTGCAGTTAAGTAATTTGCAAATGATGCCACACGTGCAAAATCAACGTGCATTGATTGTTAATGCTGCTAGGACATATGCAGCGTTAAAGGGCATGCCTTTAGGAAAGGTATTGCAGAACATTGGTGAAAATGTTCATGGCGATGAATATGCTGGCGTATCCTCTATTGCTCACATGATGGCATTAGATATCAACAGCAGAGCTAGTGCCATGAAGACATATGGTGATTACTCTATTGAGCATGTTATGTGGCCAGCTGGTTCTAAAGATCCAGTTGTCATATTGAAGCATGGTGGTAAAGCCAATAAGTATTCTCAAGACTTACGATCTGAGGCACAGATCGGACAAGATGGAAACTTACTATTGGCAGTTGACCAAGCAACTAATACTGTTAGGTTTGCATTTAAACGAGTCAATCCTACAACTGGAGAAGCAACGTATACGCTAGGCCGAAATGTTCACAATGGCGTTGCTGGTACAGAAGCAGTTGCTAACTATTGGAAGAAGCCTAACAACAAGCGTAATCGTTCATCTGATACGGAGCAGTTGTTCTTTGGAGGAGACGAGGAAGGCAACTACTATAAAAAGACTGATGTGATATTTGACAGCACGGATGAACAACATCCATACCGTGTATCTGGTGTTGGATCAGAAGAAGCCTTGGCTCCCGGATTGAAAACGCGACTGTCAACCATTATGTCTAATGGACGTAAGGTTCACTCTGTTAGTGTTATCCTTAATGCTATACAAGGATTAGAGACTCGCAAACAGTACGACAGGCCGGTTGTAGTTACAGTTCCATTGCCACACTCATGGGGTACTGACCCGTTGGAGCCACGTGGTAGTTTCTCACGCAGCTTTAAGTTTGAAAACTTTGATCAAGTGTTGGACGCTATTGAAAACGATCCTACTGGTCGTTACCACAATAATCTTCCAAGACACTTGGAACTAACGTTGATGCCGGATGGCAAGTTAAAGATTTCTGATTTAGGTTTAGTTGGAAATGAACCTACTCCAATACGTCGAACGCTAAACGACTTTGTGTTTACTGCTGCTGGATATAACGACCGAAAAATTGCGCCGGTAGAGGTTTACGTCGCAAGGCGATTGCTGGCAGGAGAACAACTACTTAACGAGACTTCCCCGGATTCTCCTAATGTGTTTAAAGATGTGGAAACACCACAAGGTAAAAACGCATTATCGGCAGACCCCGGAATGTGGAATAACCGCTCGTTGTTCTCTAACGGTTATGACCCAATGATGTTGGCAGATGAAGTTCAAGCTCCAATGAATACTGGATTTGATGCCAATGCAAATGACGTTACGTCTGACACTGTTGAAGTCGTACCAGACCCATCATTAAAGCCTGATCAGGTTGAAATTGATGCCGATGAACGTGGTGTATACCAGATGCGTGGTGGCATTAACATGGCCGGAGTTCACGGCTTTTTAGGATTTGTAGGAAACCTCTGGAATGAAGTTAGTGGAGCTGCGCGATATTTGCAACTTGGTGGTGACCTTGGAGTTGCATCTAACCAGTCATGGATGGTTGTAAACCCATTGACTATGGTTGAGCACTTGGCTAAACCTACACACAGATCAATGGGGCCAGCAACGGCGTATAGAGCATTAGGTTCTATGATTCCAAATATGGGTGGTGGTGTTGCTGACACTGTCAGAAATATGGGCATCCCGTTAAGTTCGTGGGGTGATAACTACGTCCATCTAGAAATGGAACGAGTGTTAGCAGAAACTCCGGGCTTGACTTTGGAGATGTTGGAAGATTACGGACTTAACCTTGAGTATCTTAAATGGCACAAAGAGTGGAAGAACGCACTGATTAATAATCCAGATATGGCCAAGGAGGATGTCCCTTTAAATTACAGGCTTAGCGATTACTACGGTGACACTAAAGTTGCTCAAAGGATTGTTCCACATTTAGCACCTATTGAACGAGCTAACGTCTTTTACAAGGATTTAGGCTCATTGATTGACTTTCAGCGTATGTGGATGTTAACGCAGAACGCTGTGCCTACTGGGAACAAGCGTAGCGCAAGAGGTGAAGCTCTTCCAGCTAATGACTCGCAGAGCATTCTCAACTATCGAGAAAATCTACGTCGTCAATATGCTGAAGCAACCAATCTTTTAGTTGGTAATCAATCTGGTCATTACAGTGATGTGAAGTCACTTGCACTTTTACAAAAAGCTGTTTCAAGTTTGTTTATCTCATCACGTTACGCACGTAGTCGTATGTTGTTAAACCCATTACTTGGATACACGATTTTTGCATTAAAGTCCGGAGCTAACGCACTGTCTTCTAAGGTGTTAGGAAGAGAAGTTGCCAATGTAAAGTTGGAACGTAGTTTATACGGCGTAGGGCCTGATGGATGGGATGCTGGTGTGCGACGACATATTGTTAAACGTGTTGCCCAAGCCTACGCAAGTTCTATGGCACTTAAGACCATGACAAACATGCCAGTAATCATTCCTGCAATGATGGCTGCAATCAATGGTATTCGATCAGGAGATGACGAACAAAAAGAAGAAGGCATCAAACTGTTGTTTGATAACTTTGTGTACGACAGTGGATTTATGAAGATATCCACACCATGGGGTAAGAAGTACCAGATGACCATGCCGGGTGCTACTGGTAGGTCTCTGCGTCAAACCGAACATTTCTTCAAAGTGTTGTTTAGCCAAGATGGATCATCGTGGCGAGACTTACCTGACTGGACGTTTAAGCAGTTCGTGACGAATCAGCTTGCTCCAATTATCCAGACTGCTAGAATGGCTCAAACTGGAAAAACGTACGGTGGACAGGATGCGTTTGCTTCCAATGAGGCATATCGAATGTGGCGACAGAAAACCATTGACGGATTACCTGAAGGTGACCCAAGGCGGTTTTTTATGGAGATTACTCCAGATGAGTTGTCTAACTTTGTGCTTAACTCTGTAAGTAACGTTACTTTCAGAGATATGTTGCAAGATATTGAAACCAAGCAGCATAAGCGATTAGTCAGCGGTGAAAATGTTGAACTGACGGAAGAGGATGTTGCTCTTGATTTATTCAAGTGGGCAATCAACTTTGCTGGTTCTGGAGCAAAGGAATACGACGAGTCATATGAAGAATGGTTGAATGTTCGTGAGGGTAGTTCTTCACGTCGTAAACTCATCAAGGAATATGAAGAAACATCTGAGTATCCGAATATGCGAGAAACGTTTAACGGATTAGACTTTGGTGCTTCCATTGATATGTTGTGGCATGGACGAAAACAATGAGTGGATTAACTGAGACGTTTCTTGATATCGCCAATAAGTATATTGGTGTGACAGAAAGCCCTGTTGGTAGCAATCGCGGTCCGCTGATAGATCGCTGGAATATGAATGCTCATGCACCAATTGGTAGCTTTTGGTGTGCGTCATTTGTAAGTGGTGTTGCATTAGAATGGGAGGTGCAGACTGGATATGATTAGCCTCTTTGCATTAGTGCCGACTGTGATGTTTGGCTTGCTAGTGCTAAAAAGCATAAATCCTTATCGACTAAGGGTAGACCGGGTGACCTTGTTCTTCTGGTTTCTAACAACGATGCTTATCACATCGGTATTGTCGCAGGTTACTCTGAATCCGGAACCTTGATCTCCATCGAGGGTAACAGTAATAACAATGGTAGCCGTAATGGTTTTATGGTTGCTAAACGAGAGAATGTTTTTGCTGGTCGTAATCGTGACAATGTGTTTTTCATCAATCCTTGGGGCTTGATAGTCGAGGGCACTGATTGGAAGATTGTTTACGGAGACAAACACATCAATGCATTTCTGCAGAATGGACGCACGTTCGCTCCTGTCCGGGAGTTTGTCAGGCTTGTTGCTGGGTCTGACGATACATTGGCTTGGGAAGACGGGCCAGTTTACAATGGTAAACCACTGGCCCTTCAATGTGTTGTACGAGATGGTGTCGCATATGCAGCCGTACGAGATATTGCTCGTAGTTTTAATCTTGATTGCATTGCCAACAGTGATCAGAAGAAAGTTTACCTAAAGGTCAAAAGCACCTAAGCTAAACTCACTGAAGCGAGCAAATTTGGTTTGGAATGTAAGGAGACTGATACCAGTTCTTCCGTTCCTATTTTTTGCTGTGATGATCTCTGCCTTATCCTCGTCATCCTGCTCGCCATCCTGACTACGCTCATAGTAGCCAGCACGATAGATGAACTGTATGACATCAGCATCGGACTCGATATCTCCAGACTCTCTCAAGTCTGACATCATTGGTCGCTTGTCCTGCCGTTGCTCTACAGCCCTCGATAGGCTAGACAGTGCAATGACAGGACATTGATACTCACGAGCGATATCCTTCAACCCACGACTGATAACACCGATGTCACGTGTCCTGTTTTCAGACTTGTAGGATGAAGGCATTGCAATCATCTGTAAGTAATCAACAACCACCAAGCCAACATTAAATGATTTTTGGGTATCTCTAATTGCGTCACGGATTCCTCCAAGGGTGACAGTTTTATCTGCGACAATCCTAACATGAAGTGACTTAGCCTCCTGAGCTACAACCTGTAACTTATCCTTCTGGTAGTTATTCAGCTTCTTAGTCTGAATAACTTGGCTGTCTACTTCACTGTAGATCGACAACATACGTGCTGTAACCATATCCTTGGACATCTCAGCACTCACGATCAATACGCCGACCTTCTCATCTAGATTACGCATGTAACGAGCGGCGTTCCAAGCGTATTGCAAACCAAGACTAGACTTACCCATAGAAGGTCTTCCACCGATGATGATTAACTCTCCATTACGCCATCCTCCCGTTATAGAGGCTACTTCCTCGT
>Ga0181352_1000253_pt1 | contig 24222 bp, 30 predicted proteins | sample Fa13VDMLBSN_FD_130103 | JGI IMG/M metagenome (GOLD analysis project Ga0181352, IMG submission 130103) | Freshwater viral communities from Lake Michigan, USA - Fa13.VD.MLB.S.N | ecosystem: Environmental > Aquatic > Freshwater > Lake | place: USA: Michigan | collected 2013-09-23 | reverse complement strand
GCTTAGGAATTTCATTGATCTACCCCTAGCGCTTGGCGCCATGTCTTGCGCTGATAGTTGGACAGGTCTTCGCCATTCAGCTCGCGCTCCCGCAGGCGGTGCGCCCAGGCTTTGGGGTCTCTGTTCATGGCCTGAAGAGCCTTCTTGAACTCGCCCAATATATATTGCTTCTCACCCTCAGAAAGCGGCTCAACCGGCTCATAACTTGCTGAGCTAGCGGCCATCAAGGCTTTTGAGTTCTCCAGCGAGGTTATCCGCCCCCAATCCATGGGATCAGCCCAAGCATGGGCTCCACACAGACGGCCATTTCCGGCATCAACTGACCACCGGTTAGGGCAGTTGTGAGCGACGCAGTTCAGGCGGTTGTACTCCTCATTCTGCTTTTCGATGTTTTCGGCAGCGTATTTGTTCTTTGACTCTAGGTAACTCATTTGTTGTCCTCGTGGTAGGCACCCTCAATGATTTTTGGGAATTTGCTTGCGGTGAACAGGAACTCAAAGTTGGCCTTCCATTCCTTGGCCTGCCCTGTCAGAAACTTTGACTTGCGGACATGCTTGAAGAACCACTCAAAGAACTCAAGCCCCCGCTCTCGGTCTAACTTGTCGGTGGTCACCACCTCCCGCCACCTCGAAGAGACCAACCGCTTGCGGGAATCGCTGACAACAGTCACCTGCGGCAACATGGGCAGAATCTTGTTGTACATCTCGACAATCTCCGAAATCGGGGCAGCCGGAGAAGACCTTGCGGTAGCGAGGTCTGGAGTAACAACTTGTGTCCTAGGTAATGGGTCTTGTGTAATGGGAGCATTGCCTTCGGATTCCGCTTGCAATGCGTTCGCATTCCATCTGGCATTGGCAGAGGCTCTAGCCTTCTGCTTTTTAATACCAACTGCTTCAATTTCTTGCTGAACTCTGGTGGAAAGCCATCCCTCGTCGGAGCGTATGAAGAACTCTCGCAAAACAGATGCAACACAATCGCTATGCGAACGCATACGAATCAACCTGGATATTTCATCAGTATCCAGCGGTATAGGGACTTCATGTAGGTAGGCCCAGTCGAGCAAACGTCTATAGGCCAAGTCTTCCATCTCGGTGAGATGGGCGGTGTGGGACTGATAGTCCCCGATGTTGAACTGGTAGTAATGCATTCCCCACGCCTTCAATACCACCCAGAAGAAACGACGGCAGGCGGGGTGGGTTCGCTTTTCGGAAGGGTAGCTACTCCCTTCCTAGCCGGGTTCCATATCATCATACCGCAAAAATGTCTGGCCGCAACTCCAATCTTGTGACCAGACCCTGTGTGGCCTTTTCAATCTTCACGCTCAGAGCAGGTGAGGGGCGCCGATGCTTGTTGATCAACAGGGACAACCAAGTAGTGGTCACCCCTAGATAGGCGGCCATCTCGGTGACCGCCCCGGGCGGCTCAGTTGCGAAGTATTCCTCAAGTGTCATAGCCGCACTATAACATGGTGTTAAAAAACAACACAAATATTTTTACTTAGAGTTAATTTTTGTGGTGTAATACGCCTACGCCAACATGGCGGATAGAAAGGTTCACATGAAATTCCCCTGTTACACCACGCGCACCGGCATTCAGATCGGCAGCCGCTACGACCCCCCTCCCCCCACCATTCCGATGTCCCAGGATGAGTTTGATCTTCAGACTGCGCTGCTGCGCAAGCCTGATCGCAACCTCGTTGAAGAGGCGCTTGTGGTACTTGGCGCCATAGTTCTGGCCGCCATCTTTGTTCTTACCCTCTTTAACATCTGGAGTATGTAATGAAGTTCGAGGCTTTCATTTACCGCCATACCAACAACGGGAAGATCGGCTTCCTGATGACCTCTGACTACAGCGGAGAGCTCTGCTACTACGTTGGCGCCTGTCATGGCCTCAATGATGTCATTGACATGCATCAGGTCTACAACGCTGGCGTTGAGATTCCTCCCGAGGCCGGCATGGTCATCTTCTTTGGGGAGTGGGGCGCATGACACCGCACAACTATGTAAGACAAGCCGTTCCCTTCATCAAAGAAGTCATCCACAAGCTGGATGTGACCCCAGAGTATTTGAGCAAATCGTTGTTGCTCATGGACGAGATACAAAAGGCGGTCAAGTTTGTCCTGCCTGATAACGGGGTAATTTTTGACAACAAGTTACAGGGGTTACCAGACATCCTGAAGTTGCCATATAACGAGGTTGTTTTGGAATACTGTTGCACGAACGAAGACGGAAGAGCAACCCAACACTTCGGCAAAGAAAACACGGTGACGGTTAGAAAAAGAATTATCTATGCGCAACAAGAGGGTGACAACATTCAAGTTTTGGCTGTTGTGTTCACGGAGTCCAAGGACGGCAATTACTGGCAAGTGTTGCCTTACATAGCCGAAATAATTCCAAGAAACAATGTCTCTTCAGCGGAAATTGTCAATAACGAGAATGACACAACAAACTCTTGGGAAGTTGAAAAAGTTGTTGGAACTTATTACGACCTCGGCGGCTTGGCAAAAAAAATTCATGGCGACAAATGGGAAGAGCACGCTTATTACAACATGGGCGATGAGTGTCAAGCGGTTCTTGGTTTGCTTGAAGCCCTCAGTTGTAGCAACGTAAAGCCGACCAAGTTGTCTACTCGCCAAAAGATGAACAAAAACGCCGCAAAGCGTGGCGCCCTGCCGTTCGACGAGTATCACGTTCTCACGCTTGACGGGCCGTCAAAATCTTCTGGGGATGGGAAATCGTTCCTGGATCGCAGAAGCCCCAGAGAGCACCTCAGAAGAGGGCACATTCGCAAACTGGAAAACAAGAGGATATGGATCAACTCCATGGTGGTCAACGCAGGCAACCACGGCAAGATCCACAAATCCTACGCACTGGAGGCAGCATGACATCACAACAAGAACACGAGGATTGGAAGAACGATCCCAAGGCTCAACAGGAGTACGACAAATGGAGGATTGAAGACGAACTCAAGAGAAGCAAACTACCCGACCCATTCAACACAAGCGCGCAGCAATTCGCAAAAGCATTTAACGAAATTTTTGGAGTAAAAAATGGATGATTCATTCTTCGTAGAGAGCAATCAAAAAGAGTACAAGCAAGTGCCCGTTGGCACGCACCTGGGCCGCTGCTACCGCATCGTGGACCTGGGCACCCAGAAGTCCACCTTCGACGGCAACGTCAAGTTCCTGCGCAAGATTCGCGTGTACTGGGAACTGCACGGCGAGGACGACAATGGCGAGCCCCTAGTGACCGACAAGGGTGAACCGCTGTCAATCCAGCGCGACTACACCCTGAGCTTCGTGGAGAATGCCACCCTGCGCAAAGAGGTCGAGAACTGGTTCGCCGAGAAGATCCCGGCAGAGGACGCGCACCGCTACGACCTCAAGAAGATCCTGGACAAGTGGGGCATGGTCAACGTGATCCACAACACCACCAACGGCAAGCTGTACTCCAACGTCAAGTCGGTGTCCCCCGTGCCCAACATGATCTCCAAGCACGGACTGCCGGAAGGGCACAACCAAATCCAGATGTTCCGTCTGGCCGCCCCTAACCTAGAGCTGTTCGAGACCTTCCCCCGTGGCCTGAAGTCCAAGATCTTCATGTCGCCCGAGGGCCAGGCAATGAAGAAGAAGCACAACCTGCCGGATGTCCAGCAGTACACGAATGACAAACCCGCCCCCGCCAAACAGGCTGGCGGTTTTGATGACATGGAAGATGACATCCCGTTCTAATCATGGAACAGTTTGCCCTACGCTTTGATGGTGCAGACTACAGACCAGAGCGAGATGATGCCCGCTTAACAGGGCAGCTTCTTCGCATCTGGGACTGTATGTGTGATGGGAACTGGAGAACCCTCAAAGAAATATCGGACAAAACAGGTGACCCAGAGTCAAGCATTAGCGCACAACTGAGGCATCTGAGAAAACCGAGATTTGGCGGCCATACTGTTGCAAGAGAGTATGTTGGCAATGGCCTATACAAATATCAACTCATACCAAAGGAGAATGAATGACAATGCTAGTTCGTGCCTCTGAATCTTTGCACTGGTATCGCAAGGATGGCACACCTCAGTACACAGTAACCGCCAAGAGCGGCAATGAGCGACCAACTACTTTGGCAGATGCCAAGAAGATGGATTTGCTCCCATCCGTAACCACCATCATCAATTGCGCAGCCAAACCCGGTCTGGAGGCTTGGAAGCTCAATCAGATGTTGCTGGCCGCACTGACCCTACCGCGGGCAGACAACGAGACCGAAGACTCGTATGTCCAACGTATCGTTAAAGACTCAAAAGAGCAGGCCAGAGCCGCGGCAGATCGAGGCACAGACATCCATGCGGTGATTGAGTCTTGGTACGAAGGCGTCATGATTGCCGACCGGGTGGATTTCCAGATGGGTGTAGCCGAAGCTGTTGAAAAGCAATTTGGTCAGCGTGTCTGGGTTCCTGAGAAGTCGTTTGGCAGCAAGCTCGGCTTTGGCGGCAAGATTGACCTATACACAGCAGACGGCGACGGCATCGTGATTGACTTCAAGACCAAGGAGTTCACAGACCCCGCCAAGGTTGAGGCATACGACGAACATGCCATGCAACTTTCAGCATACCGACAGGGCCTCGAACTGCCCTACGCCCGGTGTGCCAACGTTTTCATCTCCGTGGTCGAGCCAGGTCTGGTTGTGATCAAGGAATGGGAGCCCGAGGAGCTTGATCGAGCATGGAAAATGTTCGACTCGCTCAAATGTTATTACTACGCCAAATCAAAACTTTGAAGGAGATCATGTTATGAGAGTTGCTTCAATTACATGGGATTGGAACAGGGACATAACTAAGGTTGTTTTTGCTGATCAATTTCTTAATTCAGATCGAGTAGTTCATGCGGACGTTTTGCAAGATCTCTTGGCGATTGTTAAAGAAATGTATGAAAAATCCGTTGAAAACTTAACCTCCAAAGAACCTCAAAAAATCAGCAAAGTTATTAAATTATGACCAACCCTTTTCTTAACCTCAATGAGATCAAACAGGTGTTCCATAAGCTGCATCTTGAGGGTCAATACTCCTTCTTGGAAGATGACTTACAAAGAATGGCTGATGCGTTCATCATGGCAGCCGCACCCAAGATAACCCGCCTTGAGCGGGATATGTGCATCAACTTTGTACGCAGCCTCAACGGGCCGGTGGCCGCCAAGTTGCAGGAGATACGGGGACCGCTGTGATACCACAGGAATTCTTAGACGAGCTATTTGGTCCGGGATGGCGGGAAGAGGATTTGCCGCTGTACCTCGACAAGATCAAGGAGACCTTTGAAGACGCTCAGCGGTACTACGTCGTCCGTGACTTTGCCAAAAACATTAAGTTAACAGACAATCTGGTATCCAATGAAGAGCGCAAACGCACTGACGACATCGTTGATGCGAGGAGGTTTGCACATGATTTTGATGAAAATTGAGGACGGTAAGTTGGTCACCAACTGGGACGAGATCATCTCCCAGGCCAACGCCTTTGACCACGGATGCAAGTCTGAGGATGCCTACCGCGCCAAACTCATCCAGCTAGTCTGGAATGAGGGGTTCGAGGCGGCACGAGAGGAGTTTGAGCAACATGCTCAGACGGCGATGCTACTCATGTGTACGGGTGGGCACGCATAAAAAACTCCCCCCGGTGAGGGGGGGAGATAAAAGTACCGCTAAGTGGCAACTGCGCGGTATCCTGAGCGGGAGACTTCGCTCAGAATTTATGGCATGGGGGCACCCATCGGATCCACATTCGATAGTGCCCCCTGCATTGTTTCTTCATAAGCCTTCGGATTGGCCTTGATCTGCTGATACCGATCCTTGACATACCTTGCTACGGGAGCTCCGATAGCCAAAGGCAAGCCAAGCGGCGACAGAGGCGCTACCAAACTCACCCCGGTGCCCAATGCACCCAAGGCCGATAAACCGATGTTGGTCTTATTTGGCTGATAACCCTCTGGACGGTTGTTGTACTCACCATAGATGTCGGCCACATCCTGGCCGATGGAATAGCCCGCAGCGGCGGGGGCGGCTACCCGAGCCAAAGCGCCAACAACAGGTTTTACGGGAGCTAGGCTTTGCCCAACCTTCTCAAAGGGCTCCATCAGGGAGCGGGTCAGGCGCTCTAGCACGCCGGCGGTTTTGGTCTCAAGCCGGACGGTCGGGACTGGCTTGGTAACCGGCACGGACTGAAGGCCTCCAGCCCGTCCCGCGGGGGCTTCAGGGGTGGGCGCCTCGGGCGGCTGCACCACAAAGGACGCCCTAGGGCCAGAACCAACGCTAGCCGACGGGGTCATGATCCCGCCATATGCCGGGTTCTCGGCAAAGCTGCCGGATGGAAACTGCGTCTGGATGCGCTGGAGGGCGGCTGCCCGCTTGTTCAGCAAATCTTGGGCGCCACCCGGATCCTTGGTCGTATTTAGAGCCTGAGCCGCCTCAATCTCAGGCAGGCCAAATGCCCGCCCCCAGTTGTAAGTTGCACTTCCAGGGCCAGTTGCCTTGGCGTAGCCCTCCGGAGCGGCCCCAGCAGGCGCAGATGGCCCGCCAACGGGCGCAGACGGGGCTCTAGGCGGCGCTGGAGGGGTTCCCGGGGCCGAGGTAGCCACAGGGGATGCTGGCCCTCCCTGGGGCGCTGCGCCAGCTCTCATGACGGCGGCGGCAATTTCATGTGCGTTGGGCGCCCGCATTTGACCCATTTTCTTGGCCGCGGCCATTCCCAGCTTGGCCGCCCCGACAGTAGCACCCAGGCCTGCGCCTGCGCCCGCCCCTATCATGGCAAACCCAGCCTTGTCAGCATCGCGGATCTCCGACAGGTTGGGGACAATCTCTTCGCCGGGAGCCAGAGAGTGCTCAGGCGCCACCTCGCCGGTCATCTCGTCTGCCGGAATCTCCTCCTCGTCGGCTTCTGCGGGAGCAGCGGGCGCTTGACTAGGGGGGGCAGGTTGGGCGGCTTCTTGGCTTGGCTTGGGATTTGGCTGATCAAAAGTGCCCCAAGAATGCAGCTCGCTGATGTATGAACGGGTCGAGTCCGGCACGATGCCGTTGCTAATCCTTCCAGGTCCGGCGTTATATCCAGCCACGGCTAGGCCCTCATTCCCCTCAAACTGATCCAAATTCATCTTGAGGTACTTGATGCCGGCTTCGATGTTCTTTTCTAATACGCGCAAATCCTGGGGGCTGTATCCCATGCTTCTGCCCGTGTCTGGCATCACCTGCATGATGCCAATCTCACCCTTGGACCCATCCGCCTTGATGGCGCCTAGTCGGCTTTCCTTATAGGCAACGGAAATTGCCAGACGAGGAGGCACACCAGCCTTGGCGGCGGCCTCGCCGACCAATCGAGCCATCTCCCACTGCTCTGGGGTCAGCTTGTCAAGAAACGAAAGGCCGGGTTTTTTGTCTGCCATGCTTATCTCCCAAGCAACCCATTGACGATCTCTTTGGACCTCTCAAGACCAGCCTTCTTTGCTTTTGTTGGAATTGATGGGCTAATCCTGAACTCACGAGCAAGTTGCTTTTGAAAGTCAATGTCCATCTGACGCTTAATGGTGCGAGAAAACTTTGACCAGTCTCCGTCGGGCGTATTGGTCATGTAATCATTCCATGCTTGGCCGACATCAATTTTGTGTTGCGAGCTAAGGCGCACCAGCTTCATTTTCTGTAGCAAGGACTTAGGATTCTCCCCTAGGGATCCGCCCAGTCTCCTTGCAATCAAACGCTCATTCTCTGTGACACTACCGCTGCCGCTCAGATATTCCTTGGCGTACATCAACTCCAAGCGAGCCAAGTCAGCGCCGATCATGTTGATGTTGGCAATGTCTTGATCATTCAGGTTTTTAATCAAGCCTGAATTTCTTAGCGCCGTCGTGAATGCATTCTGATCAACAGTCCCGTCTTGATTGAAGAACTTCTTGCTCAACAACAAACCAATTGCATTTGCCACACCAGGTCTGTCTAGCATGCCAATAACTTGGCCGCTCTCTTTCGTCAGGCCAGTCACACGATTAGCAATGTTATTCATCTCAATGGCATTCTTTTCAATGTCCGGCCATTCCGCTTCCGACTTAGCAATTGTTTCTGCTCGCCTGGTCGCAAGAGCTTCACTAGCCTTTTGGCTCGTTTGAATATCTTGCGTTGATGGCATGCCGCCAAACGTTGTAACAGCGCTCGGAGCTGGCTTTGCCGGAGCCGCGCTAGAAGCCGCAGGAGCGGAGGGCGCAGAAGGCGCGGCGGGAGCGCTAGGGGCAATACCAGATCCAAACCCCTTGGAGATGCGGTTTGATAGCTGTTGATAAGGAGCAGGGTCGCCGCCACTCAAAGCGTCCTGATAAAGCATTGACAACTGAACTGCAACATTTTCAGGAACTTTAAAAGTCTTACCAGGCACTCCGGCAAGCGTAACTTCAACCATGCCAGTCCCGGGGGCGGGATAGAACATTCCCGATCCAAGATCATGCGTTCCCTTCTCGGTCGTCTTATAACGATCACGAGTCATCTGGTCTGCGTTCTTTAGCAGATCGGGAATTTTGCTCGGATCAGCATTAAAACGACGAGACATCGCAATGTATTCCATCGGATCCATGAGTCCAGGGTTTCCTGGAGCGATCTGGTATCCGCGAGGAGCCGCACCGACTGCCCCGGGGGCTCTGGGGGCTCCGGGTGCCCCGGGGCTCTGAAACCCAGTCCGCCCCGCTTTCTGACCTTGGAGCCATTCATTCAGAATGGTGTCGCCCTCTTGTTGGCGAGCAAGTCCAACCTTCTGGCTAGCCAATCCTAGCTTGGCCTGCGCAATCTCACGATTCTCTTTTTCTTGCTCAAGCTGAGATTTGTTCATCAGCTCGGCGGCATTGCCAGCGGCGGTGAAAAAGCTGCCACCAGATGGCGCCAAGAAACCCTGAGCCATAGCAAGAAGTTGCGGATCAAACAGACGGTTTTTGCGGGTATCAAGAGCCGTCAGCATGTCCTCAAGCGCCTTTTTATATTCCTCATTGGCGGCTTGCGCTACCGCACTACCGCCTGGAACATAAGGTGTTGTGGTTGATTTTTCAGCCATTTATGCCTCACTCTTCTCCGGTGCCAATGTAGTCATTGATACCATCGGTTGTTCCATCATCAACTACATCGTTATTGATCGTATCGTTGATGCTGTCGGTAGTTCCATCATCTTGTGCGGTGGTGGTTCCAAAAATAATCTCATCAATGTCAGCCTGACTCATTGGCGTTCCATCTGGGCTTGCCCCGGTAATGCTGCCATCAGGGTTCAACTTGAGGCCGCCGCCAAGGTCAATTGCACCGCCACCGGGTCCTCTGATACTGTCATACAAAGATTTGAGTCTTGTTGCGGCAGTGCCCGCATTTGCCCCGCCAACCAGCGCGGCCAACCCAGTAATGTTTTGCAGGGTTGAGTTCATGTAGTAGTCCTTGCTCTTGGGACCCACAACCGTTGACGTTGTGCCGGTCGGCACTTTGTACTTCTCAAGTAGCGGAGCCACGTTGGCAGCGGTCTTGAGCGGGGCATCAAGCAAAGATTGCTCATATGCCTGTTGGTTGGCGCCGGCGGCTTGCAGGGCGCCTGTCTCTTTGAGGCCCAATGCCTGCATTTGGGCGGCAAGGTTGCCCTCGGTCTGAGCGGCTTGGCTGATCAGCCCTACGTTCTTGGCCGCCGTATCCAAAGCCGACTGGTAGCCGGACTGCAACGCCTTGGTCTGAGCGCCAAGCAAGTCAGCCTCAGTGTCAGCTAAGGTCTGTCCTAAGGCGCCAGCGTAACGTCTGCCACCAAACCCGCCGCTACCAACAAACTGTCCGCGGAGGGCTGGCATGAGATTGCGCTGTACATTTAGGCCAGATTGGCGACGCATCTCATCAACCACATTCCCCGTGTAGGGGCTCATGAATTGCTGGATCATCTCCGGCGTAATGCCTTTGGTGGACGTTTTAGCCGCATCTGCGGCATTGGTCATGCCAGGAATATAGCTAGCCGCCTTAGTAGCCGTTAGGTTATAGGCTTGGGTCTGTAAGGGATCAAGACCGGCCACAAGTTGCTGGGACGTCTTGCCTAAAGCCGTCGTGCCAGCGCTAGCTAACCCAGACAGTAGGGTGTCGTAATACCCCGGCGCATCTTGCGACGTTGTGGTGGTTTCCGTGGCATTCGGAAGGGGAGCGCCTTGAGTGAATGACATGATTACTTCCCTTTTTTCAGGTAATCCAGAGGTGATTTCTTAGCCGGGGGCGGCAGGTCTTTAGGTTTGGCCGCCCGGTGGTGCGCCCGGATGCTGTGCATCATCTCATACAGCTTGTCAGAACCAGCCTTTGTAGAGCCGTTTCCTAGAGCCGCAACCACATCTGCCGGAAACACAAACTCCCCGTCAGCAAGCATAGCCGGAATGTCATCAGATTGTCCATCCCCCGCCCCGGTAACGGCATCCCCTTGGCGGTAGTCTATCCGGTGCTTGCCGGAGTGCTGAACAATGCTCAGGGCGCCATGGGCGTTTTTGCCATGTCCGGTGCCACCCTTAGCCATCAGGAGGGGGGCGGCCATGCCGCCGGCAGCAAAGGCGGTGGATAGACCAAGGCCCTCTCCCAAGGGAAGATCCTGCTCTTTCTGCATCTGGACAAGCTCGGAAATGTCTTGCGGCTGTCCGTAGTTAAAGTAGGTTGAAGTTGCCATATCAGGTTCCCGATATTGTTCAATTGTTGATTGTTGCTCTAGAGCTTCCGCCGGAGCGGAAGCCTCCAAGCCCTCCGCTGGGGCGTAAAACTCTTCTGGCGGCTCAATGGCGTCCAGATAATCCTGCAAAACGCTCCGGAACCGCTTGGGATATATGGATTTTCCTCCAAGCTGCTCCAGCGGACTTTTTTGTTGAATAACCTCAGGGGTTGTTGCGGCTTGCTCAATCGGCGATGCGACCTGATTCGTAGGCGCAGAGATTTGATTTTGGAATGTGGGAGATGACAAAGCCGTTTTGGCTACTCTTTGCAAAATCTGCGCTCTTGTGGTGCTAGGAAATCTCCAGTAGCTAGTTCCACCGCCAGTATTAGGCTCTTCGGTCTCCGACTCATCATCAGCTACGCACAAGCCAGTTCCATCATCGTGGAATCCGGGCCCACAAACGTCCTCGTCTTCTTCCCAGACTATAGGCTCTTCTTCATCTTCTTCCCAAACGATTGGCTTTTCAGGTTCTTCCTCGTCCTCTTCCCAGACGATAGGCTTTTCTGGCTCCTCTTCATCTTCTTCCCAGACTATAGGTTCTTCTGGGCCAATGTATTCTTCCTCGTCCTCTTCCCAAACGATAGGCTCTTCTGGGCCAATGTATTCTTCCTCGTCCTCTTCCCAGACTATAGGCTTATCAGAGCCAGGCTCCTCTTCGTCCTCTTCCCAAACAATTGGCTCATCAGGCCCAACATCCTCTTCCTCATCCTCTTCCCAGACTATAGGCTCTTCAGGTTCCTGTGGGATTTCTTCTTCGGGCGCGGTTTCTGTGTAGTCAAACACGCCCTCTGCAATTGCATCTACAGCAGAGGCATATTCCGTACCATCCGGCCCCCACACTGGGCCATCATAAACAGTGGAAACCTCTTCATCTTCTTCCCAAACAATGGGCTCTTCAGTCTCTTCGCTAGTTTCCTCCGAAAGATCAGGGACGTATTCAGAAAAGTTAAACTGACCATCTGCCAAGGCATCTGCCGCAGAGTCATAGATAGTTCCGTCATCAGTAATGACCTGACCTTCCCAAACAACCTCCCCTTGTGTACCCTCGTCTTCCTCAACAGCATCCTCAACAAAGTCTTCCGGCCTTATTCCATCAAATTCAAATATGCCATTAGCAATAGCATCTGCGGCAGAGTCGTATTCATTACCGTCAGAGCCATATACCGGACCTTCCCACTCATCAGTAAAGTCAAACACGCCACTAGCAACGGCATCAGCCTCGCTGTCATAGCGCTCGCCATCAGGCCCATAAACATAACTTGATGTATCTATGCTTCCATAGATCAGATTTTCAACTTGTTCATCTGTAAACTCATCGGCATCTTTTGCCGGAGCAAACATATTTTGGAAATCTTGCAACTCTTCTGGAGTTGGATCACGCCCTACATTGTCATTGAAGAACTCAACAATTCTTTCTTCATTAAGATGATCATTCCACTCTTGCGAATCTTTAAACCCAGCATCATCAGCTTTTTGTTGATCTTCAGCATCATCAAAACCAAGCGCACGGGCTGACTCATCTATCTTGTATTGCGTCCAGCCTTCAATGGTTGATTGACCAGCACTTAGTGCATCAGTTCTGTCTTGAGCATTTTCAAAACCCAGATCTTTTGCTTCCTCATCTGCAAGATGTTGGTTGTATGAATCAATTGTGTCAAAACCAAGATCTTGGGCTATGTTTTTTTGTTCAAGATTTTCCCATCCCTCGCTCTTTGCTAGATCTTCTTGCTTGACAGTTTTCCAAGACTCAACATCCGTAATACCGAGAGCCTCAGCCGCCAAGCGATCTGGTTCATCTTCCCATCCAGCACTTTGTGCAGCGACATCCGCGTGGTAAACAGACGGGTCAAAATAACTCATGCTCTCGGCAAGAGTTTTTTCTTCATTGCTCTCCCAACCTTGAGATCTTGCAACCTCATCTGGATCGGGCGCAGGAGGGGGTTCAGGAGGGGGCTCAGAAATCGGCTCAGAAATCGGCTCCTGCTCTGATGGCTCAATTGATGGAGCGGATGGCACCTCTTCGTCGCTTGGATTTAGATTCCTGATGGTTTCAGATTCCTCAAACCGTTGTTCAGTGTCATCATCCACTGATTCATAGGAAGTGTCTTCGTCAGAAGAATCTGTTTCAACGTCGGTATCCAGAACACTTTCATCTGAATCTTCAGCTTCTTCAGACTCTTCTTCGGACTCTTCTTCAGAAGATTCTTCGTCCTCATATTCAGACTGTTCAACTTCTTTTACCGTCTCTGTTTTTGGCTTTAAGCTGTCGTAGTATTCTTGAGCAGTTGAATACCCGCGCATCTGCGCCATCAACTTTTCTGGATAATTTTTCCAACCTTCTTCTTTTGCTTTGGCCTCTTTGTCGTCTCGAATCGTCTGCTGTAATGATTTGTTGGCCTCGTCCAAAGCCCAGTTGATGACGTTTTCTGTGAGGCTCTTGCCCTTTAACGATGCGGCCAAAGTGGTGGCGGCAAGTTTTTTGTATTTGTCATCAAGGGCATCATATCCCTCAATCTTGGACAGTCCATAACCAACAAGAGCAGACGTTGCAGCATCAGCAAAGATTGAATTCACGTCCAAATCTTTTCCCTGAAGCGCCTGCGTAATAGATCCAGAGATTGCGGTTCTGGCGGCTTGAGGGAGATTTGCAAAACCGGGAATTGTGGATGTTGACTGAGCAACAGCCGCATTCATAATCGTGCCAGCAATTGCCGTCGAGGGGTCTTTGCCTTTGATCGCCGCCGATACTGCGTTGTTTACGGCTTTATCAACCAGTCCGGCTTGAGATTTCAAGAAAGATCCAGCGGCGCCACCTTTAACAATCTCAGAAGCCATTCCGCCAACAACAACACCGGCATAACTACCAATCGCCGATTGCAATCCCTTTTTTAAATCACCGCCATTTAGCGCGGTGTTGATCATGGTATTGCCAATGATGGCCCCGGTGGTCGAGCCAAGGCCGAGCGCTTTTCCAAGAGCAGCTCCAGCGCCCGGATATGCAACGCTGATGGCAATCGCCGCCAGCATCTTTGGATCTTTTGCAATCTGTTCTACAGTCTTGCCGACCTTCTTTGCTGTGTCGGCAATTACATCAAAGGCAGCTCCAGTTGCTTTCTGAATGCCCTTGGCGGCAGAAGACACTACATCCGCCGCACCTCCGGTAATTTTTCTTACTTGTCTAAAACCCCAGCTCATCCAATCCTCACTCTTGTGATGTATGTACGGCCAGGGCCCTCGTCAACTTTGGTTGTTGACTTGGGGAACACGGGAATTTTTTTGATTATTTTTTCCAGGGATGCATTCTCATAAGGTATTTGAGCCTCCTTAAAACCATCCATCTGCAACTGAATCAAAATTGCAAAGATGCGCTGGATCATGTCATCGACCTTGTGGGCGCCATTTATGACATGCAACTCTACAGACCCTTCTCCCAAATCTTTGTACACAACCAACATATTCCCGTTACGAAACAGTTGGTAACCTTCATTGGTCAAGGCGTTTGCAAGATCTTCTGCGTAATCATTGACATCAATCTTCATGCCTGAATAGTTCTTATCCAGGTCCGCCTGAAGAATCTCTTGAATGGTCATCTCTTTCATGTCATGCCGCCTGATTCACAGTGCCGACAAGAGCGGACGCCCAGTCTTGCCAGTCTTCATACCCGAGAGAGGTGGGTATGGCATTGTTCATAAAGACATCAAGGGCGCACAGGCCGTCTGCCCAAACCCGCCAGTCGGTTGTAGGTCCGGGCATCATTAACTGCTGCGATGCATAGGCCTCGCACATGAGCGCAGCCCACGACTCAAATGTATGGCCGCGGGGATCGTAGACGAGTGCAAGGTCATCAGTAGCCACGCACGTCTCCCATCATGTCAGCATCAACAATGATCTTGCCCGCTTGGTAATCGCCATCAACCACATTAGATTTGAACTGCAATCGCAATTCTCTACGCTGTTCACGCAGGTCAATCTTGTTGGTGTTCTCATCAAAAACATACGGAGCCGATGTCTCGTCTTGTGACTGAGCATAGGGGCGCCCTGTCACATAGAGCTCCATCTCGCCGACCATTAAAAAGTCAGGCTCGACTCGATCCAAATGTATCCATCGGTTTTCGCCTATGGGAGATGGTTGAGATGGCCCGCCAGATACCCAGCCCAAATCATTGGTTTCAAAGCTCGACTCAATAGCCAACACAGATGTCCCATTGATTTGATTGCGGCCAGTCTCATGCTGCCAAAGGGTTACAGTTCCGGTGGTGTAATCCACGTTAAGCTGGAAGCCAGCGCCCGCTGGCAATGATGCAGAAAGCGTATCTCCAACCTCATAGCCCGAGCCATGGTCGTTGATCGTCACAGATGTCACGGCGCCAAGAGTTACCACAATGTTTGCGGTTGCCCCCGTACCCGTTCCTCCAGTCAATGGCTTGTAGTTGTACGTCCCACTGGTGTACCCAGAGCCGGGGGATGCGATTGATACAGACGCAAGAGTTCCCGTGTCATTGATTTGCGTACCGGCATTAACAGGATAGCGGAAAACTTGGGAAAAGTATCCAGCAGAGCGACGTGCATTCACGGCAGAACCGGCGTCATACCATACCTTCTCTCGCACGTTGTAAATAATGGCGTCATTGCACTCGGTGGAGTCTCCGCGTGGATAGAACCACCAGATCTCGCCAAAGCGAGGAACTTTTGTGACGTAAACCTTCTGACGCTGAGCATAGTTGAGGTTGTCAAAAAAGTAGTTCTGGTTCATGTTGTTCGGGATTTCCTGAACAACGCCGTTGTACATAAGGAATCGGTCAACACCGCACCAATAGTACACGCCGTCATACTCAATCACGCTCTGCGAAGACATGATGGAGGACTGGTTTGTGATAGTGTCACGGCGCCAGTATTGGGGCGGAGAACCAGACCCACCAATGTATGACACGCGGATCAGGCTATCCAAGCTCCAAAATAGGCCAGATGGAGCGTTCGATCCACCGCGGACAGGCAGGGCTTTGACGATCTTGCCGGTCGCCACGTTGACCTCATCAGCGTCCGCCGATACCCAGTCGTTTGTGTTGCCTGCCGCACAGTTCCTGATAAGGCCGTCATTGCCATATACAAACAAGTATGGGTGCATGGCAACCACGCCGCCAGATACAGACACCTCATTGTCAAACTCAATCGTTTGCGAGCCAGAGGCCGTGGCATTTTGATCCACAGTTACAGTACCGCTGGCGAATGAGACAACCCGAGTTCCGGCGGGGAACGCAGAACTAATGACAAGCTGACCCGCCCCAATTGGCTCTGAAATGGCCGCAGTAAAGGTGGCGGTACTGACAGTTGTGGTGGCGGTAATTGAGAACACGCCGATCTTGCTCAGGGATGTTCCGCTCAGGCTACCGCCCAATACTGGGGTGTTTTCGGTGCTATCAATCTGGTTTAGGTTATGACCAGGATGGGCGATTAGCAGGTTAGCGCCCTGACCAAAGGTGTCATACAGAGTGTCAAACTGCCACAGGTTCTTATCATCCGGGGCAAACCCGCTGAGGGTAAAGTCCACGACGCCCGATCCAACGCCATTGTTGTCGATCGGAACCTCTTGCAGTCCATAGGTATACCCACTAAAAACGTAGTTGAAGCCGTTCTGCGGAACCACATAGATTCCACGAGACGGCCCCGCCAAGGTGTTTACGATGGATCTGACGCCCCACATCTTGCGTGGCCGCCCCCGCTGGAATCTGCACCAGACTCCAGAGTTGTAAAACTCTTTGTCAAAAATGGTTCCATCACGCTGGACACCAGGCTTAGTGTCAAGCGCGAATACCTTCTTGGTCATTAGAACGTACCCCCGGAGATGCCCTCCGAAAAGTTGCCCGTGCCGGTCACATCAACGCCCAAGGCATCAACATCAAGGATCAGGTTGCCCAGTACCGACACACCGAAGCGGCCAGCGCCGGGGCGGTATATACCGGTGCTGGTCTCAGATGCAAAGTTGATGGACGGAGAGCCTGCGGTGCCGCTGACAATGCTCAGGGTCGTGGCGCCCACCTGGGTGGTGTTGGCGTTGTAGAAGTTAGTGCCGTCACAGAACAAAGTTGCCTGCCCAGCAGCGGGCACAGTGGCCGTAGCACCAGATCCAGTGGTCACGGTCAGGGTGAAACCACCTGCTGAGCACTGGTTCGAGATGACGTACAGGTTCGCCACAGGCGGGTAGGTGACCGTGACGTTACTCGTCAATGTGCCCGTGTAGATTTGAATGTTGTTGGCCGCCTCATTGGCCGACAGAGAGTAGGCTCCGCCCGTCACCGGCTTGGTCAGCACGGTGAAATTGAACTGCGTACTCTGCCCGTATCCGACCGTCACAAACGAAACGCCGGAGCAGACGATGAATGCAGACTCGCCAGGGGCAAAAGACTTGGTCGTGGCGCCATCTAGAAGCTCTCCGCCGGTCGTATTGACCGTCATGGTTCCGGAGCCGTTGTTCTTGATCAGCGTGAACCAGTTGTCGCCCAGCGTGGAGGCTTGGGGAAGGTAGATGTTGGTTGCGCCGCCAGTCCAGACGGCAACCTCGGCTCGATCCCCCGGCAAGAATGTGTAACCGGAAGTTAGTGAGGTGACCGGATGGCTTTGATTCAGGGTTGAACTGATGGCCGTCAGTCCCATGCCAGCCAGAGTCGCGGCATCTGCATCGGAAGTTCCAACGCCAAACGCAATGTTTCCCCATGTACCTTGAGAGGTGGGGTTTGCGGTGATGTAGATGTACTTCGTCTCGCCCGGGTTGATGGTGATGATGGTCGCAATGCCGCCGTAATTCTTGACGGTGAATGCGTTGGCTCCGGTGTTTCGGATCAGGGCATCGTTACCGACAGAGGCTTGATCGGCAGGCGGCATCCACAGGGCCAGCCCCGAGGTAGAGGCTGATACCTGCATGATCCTGGCCGCAACATCGCCAGTATCGTTGCCATTGAGAGGCCACTCAAGCTGAGTATTTGCGGTCAGCGTGATGGAACGATAGGAGACATCCGTGGGCTGGATGACTTGACCGGTAAAGGGGCTGGTATAGCTCATGAATCCACCGCAATGGCTTGACGATCAGCAACGCGCAACTTGTCCTCGTTTGTGAGGATGTCCATGGCCTGCTGGTACATGGCCTGCCAAGTTCCGATGCGATCGTCGTTTTTGAGGAAAGGCATAGCTTGCAGGAGGGTTCCATATAGCATTGCCTGGGGGGCGTACTCGGTTAGCCAATTAGTCTGATTGGCGCTATCCAATGGCTGGAGACGCTCATAGTAGAGCACCTCGAACTGGTAGTCATCATCCGGCGTTGGAGCCACCATCCAATGATCCCAATTGTAGTCACAGTAATACTTTGGTATGTCTGTTTGGGTTGAGTCAGGCCAATACTCCCGCAGGTACTCATACTTGCGGATTAGCACGGGATAGCGCTTCCCGGCCACCGTGATGTTCATGGAGGTGGTCTTGTGCCACCGCGCGGGCTTGGGGATGACGTTCTCGCCGGTCACCATGTTGCTCAAGGCGACAGCCTGATTCCCTAGGAACTTGATCTGCGTGGCGATGATTTGCTCAGCCAGCATGATGAAGAGGGGAATCTTCTCAATGGTGGCGGCATCGGAACGCTCCAGATAGGCCCTGACCGTGAGCACAAGGCTATCGTAGGTCATTACTGCGGCGGTTGTCATTCCAGATGCCTTTCCTAAAACCGGCTGGTTCCTACGACAAAAACAGGGCACGCTCGTCGATTCGACGGTTTTGCAGCCCTTTCAGTATTTTGCCACCAGCCATGCAATACTTCAACAGTTCCTCCGCCGCGCCCGCTTTATCGCCACGAAGCAGCTTTTGGCGAAGCGTCGAACGCTGGAGTGTTCCCAGGCCGACATTAAAAGCAAAAGAAACAAGACCATCAAAATTGCCTTGGGTGAGAGGTACTGGGCAATACTGAGCAACACCTCGCTCAAACCGGGCCAGGTCGGCACGAAGAATTCCATCAACTTCCTCCATGGGGAACACCCGATCATCCTCCGGGCGCAGGGGAACCGACATGCGGTCCTCCAGCTTCAGTTTTCCTTGCTCCGGGTACAGCACATGCCCAACGCCAATCGTCCAGAGCTTGGCTGGACATCTGTAAGCCTTTTGTCTTACACCCTCATGGTGTTTGATCATGGCCACGGCTTTGGGGCTGACGTTCATTTGCCGAATGCCCGACCGCCGAAGTGGAACGCAATAATGCTGGCAAACAGTGCCTGGGTCTCGTCATCCCAGAGTTGGTCGGCCATATCCTCAAAACTCACGCCCTTGGTAAACCCGTGCCACACCAAGGCGCAGTCAATACCAACCAGCAACAGGAAAAAACCATAGGTGATGGCTGGGCGCACGCTGGCCCGGAAGTTTTTCATCCACTGGCTAGTGCCCTCGTTGAGCGCCGTGTCGTGGGCGTAGATGGCCTGCATCTCGGCCTGCTGGGCGGCAATCATGGAGACCTTCTCGTTGGACTTGGTCTCAATCTCAAGCTGCTGGGTGTGAATGTTCTCAACCCGTTCTTGGGCCTCAAACCCAAGTTTGCGCATCTCAAGCTCCCGGGCGATCTGCATCTGGGCCAGCTCCAGCTCATGCTTCTTGTCGCTGCGGTCTTGGAAAAAGTCCAGCAACTTGGGCAGGCCGCCCATCAGGAACGAAATCAAGGTAGAAAGTAGTGTCAGCATTAGTAACTCTTTTTGGTTAACATGGATGAGGCGATGGCCATTAAGGACTGGATGTCCTCTATGCTCTCAGGTCGATCTTTGAACCCGACGGTAATTTGACCGATGAAACGTGAGTTGTCGGGTGGTACAGAGATACGACAACCGTAGGTGACACCAACTTCGACGTACCACAGGCCGATTTCGCTTTGTGGCTTATGGTAATCGCCGCATGGCGCCTCTCCTGCCATAAGGCGTACAACATCTGCGTTGTTGTTTGGATTCTGGGTAAATAATCCGACATCAATACCCTCCAGTCTTTTGTCTCGTCCGTCCTTGGTGTAGGCCCGGTACAGGACGCGAGTACCGAACAACGGATTCACCTTAAAAATTGCCACGGTCTGTGCGTTGCCGTACTTGATCAGCACTGCCGCAGCGTCTTCTACCCGGGACTCGTTGATTGTAGGTAGCTTCTGGCTTTCCTTGTAGGCCCCAACCAGCAGGTCGTGGTTGGCGTAGACGAACCAGGCGCAGAACCCAAAAACAAACATGACGAGCAACGCAATCAGCTTGAAAGGGCTGTCCACATACGACAGTATGCGGTCCAACACCCCCAGCGTCTTGTCCTGCTCACTCATTTCCACAACCCTTTTGAAATCCCCCACTGGACCAGCCAGTACATTCCAAGCCCAAACGCCGCAATGATTGCCACTGAGAGTTGGATGTCCTGAATCATGTCCTTACGATCCTGAGCCTTGGAGGCATCAATGATTTTCTGTTTGACCGCCTCTGCTTCCTCTTTGGCAATCTCCTTGCGCATGTTGTCTCTGACCGCAACCATGTCGGTCCAAATCTGACCCAGGCCGGACCACACCAGCAGTTCATACAACTCGTATTCCTGCCGCTCTAACTCCCTGCGCTTCAAGACGACATCCATCGCCTCTGCGGTCAACTCTGCGTCCGTCTTCTTGGGCTTGACCCCATTGGCCTTGTCCCACTGCGCCTCGCGCTTCTCTCGCTCTTTGGTCGCTTCGGCCTTCTCAATTACCGCTTTCTTGTCGAAGTAGTCAACAATGGACTTTGTTACTTCGTTGGCATCCTTGCCGAGCTTGATGACCTCTTTGATGGTTGCCACCGCCGCCTTTGCCCCAGCAAACGCAAGGCCAATGGTGACGGGGTCCATATCACTTATCCGCCTTGTTATCCAACTTGGCAAAAATCTGTTTACAGATGTCCTTCAGCTCATCAATGTCACGGTGGTAGTCATCCTTGGTGACATAGTTGATAGGCATGTTCCGGACATCAGCATCTAGGCGCTCAATGGCCTTGGTGATGCTATTAAGCACCCAGCCGCCAAAGAAAGCGGCTAGAGTGATTACGATGTTGAAGATTTGTTGCTGGTCCATTATGATTCCACGTTCTGGTCAGATGAAAACCCGACCATTGCTTCTCCATTTGCATCAACCGGCGGCTTGATGCTTTCCATGAATGCCTTGTGCTCTGATTGCATCTGCTCAATCAACTGGAAAACCTCTTCATAAGGGCGCTTGCCCAGATAGCCGAGGATCTTGTTTGCCAGATCAAGCGTGATGGTCATGTTGTTCATAGGTGCTCCTTGTGGTTAATTTATAGGTTGACAGATACCATGGTGACAGAGGCGCCCCATCGAATGTTGGTTGCCGCTATCCCAGTAACTTGAATTTGCAAAGCGCCATTGGTGTTGTCCGCAGTAACTGACACTGATGGAGCAAAACCAGCAGATCCTCCACTGGAGACGGTCACCAATGAGCCAAACATTGATGTTGATCCGCCAGACACTCTTTTAATTGCGCCCTTGTAAATCCAGTGGAAACAGTTGCCGCCGCCTGTCTTCACGCCGCAGATGATGCTCATCTTGAAGAAGTTGATAGAACCATCTTCAATCAACATCATGCCCTGGCTGTCAGCATTGGCAGCATTGGTATACATGATTGTCGGAGTGGCATCCGAGGTGTCAACGGCAAGAATGTAATTTGCAGTTCTTGCGCCAGTGTTTGTGGTGATGCTGCCGTTTGAAAACACTGGGCCCTGCGGGTTTACAAACACGCCATCTGTTGCCCGGCTTGATCCGTTGTTCAGACCAAACCCAGTCGTGTTGTATCTGCCCGGGAAAAACCCGCCAATCCATGTCGAATACTGGTTAAAAGAGCCAGATGCAGCCCAGCCATTTGTTCCAAAAGAAGCGCTGTAGTCGGCATTTGCCCCTATGTCGTTTTTTCCAAAAGACACAGAATAAGGAGAGCTTGTCTTTGCGCCATCTCCGATTGCAACAGAGTAATTTCCTGCGGCTTTTACATCATCGCCAAGAGCAACAGAGTAATTACCAGATGCCACGCTGCTCGCAGAAACCCGAGAAAGGCTCAAATCAACGGCATATTGACCACGGACATTCCCGCCGGTTGCTGTTGAGTCGGGTATCTGAAGAGAGATGAAGCCGGCGCCCTTGGGCGAAATAACGATTGTCGGGTTTGAAAAAGTAACCGATGAAACGTTGTTCGTTGCGTTTGTGCCGGTTGTGTTCAAAGCAAAGCCAGAAACGCCTGATGGAGATGGCTGAACAGACCAAGTCAGATTGGTTCCGTCCGTGGTCAGCATGTAGTTTGCCGTTGCTTGAGCAGATGGAAAGTTAAGGTCGGTCGTGCCGGATCCCGCCGCTTTCAGCGTAACAACTCCACTTGAGGTTTGATCAAATTGAATTGGCATTTTATGTAACGTTCATTGCTTGACCAATGTTCCAGCCATACCACCTGATGGTATCAACAGAACCTCCGGTTGCCGTTGCCCCAGATTGCGCCAAGGACAGAGACCATCCAGATGCCCCGGTATCCTGAGCCAAAACGGTCGCACTACCAAAGCCGCCGCCCAGTTGACTTCCGCCGTACCAATACCAAACCTTGCAATCTCCGGTCGAGCTTATAGCGACAACTGCACCTTCTCCAACAACAGTTCCAGAGCCTGATCCACCGACAGAGGCTATCCAGCCACTTGAGGTTGCAGAGGTGCTTCCGCTTGGGCTTAAAACAATTGGCGTTGAACCAGTGTTGTAAAGACCGTAACAAACTTCGGCCACCAATCCAGATGAAGTCCCAATGGCTGCCGGTTTTGGATAAACCAATGAATAAGAGCCGGACCCAGTAACTTGCGTTGGTCCCGCAAACATTGCGCCGCCTGTAAAAGAAGCGCCACTGTCAGCAACTACTGGGTATCCTGATCCAATATTATTTGCACTTGATGAATTTATTGCGATTCCAGTTGAGCTAAGAGTGTTACCCAAAATAATTGAATAAGAACCACCCGTGCTGCTTCCCGTCCCCATCACAATTGAGTAGGAATCCCCACAAGAATTGTTTGAACCTCCAAGAATTGCAGAGGCGGTTCCAGTTGCAACATTTGAAGCTGAAGATCTAAGGCACTGGAAGTCAATTGTTCTCGTTCCTCTTGCGTTTCCTCCGGTCGCCGCCCCATCTGGGATGTTCATCAAAACGCCGCCGGTTCCCTTGGGGGAAATTGCAAGACCTTGGTCGGTAGTCCCTCCGCTTGCGGCAATATTTCCAGTTGCTTGCGGAGAAGATGAAGTAGAGAACGTCAGACCGGTAAAACTGGCGACCACAGTTGCGAATGAAAGCGTCCCCGATCCATCGGTAACAATTGACTGCCCGCTTGTACCGAGAGAGCTTGGCAATATCAGTGAAAAATTCCCCGACGAAGGAGCCTTCAGAGTTACTGCAAGAGTGCTGTTGTTTTGAAGCTGTACAGGCATATCATGCAACCACAATGTATAAATACTGAGCGCTTGCCATAGCGGTCGTATTGTTGTTAAATGTATTTGTGACAGTCACATCTACAGTTGTTCCTGAAAAAACTGTGCTTGCAGTGTGGTATGTGTTGTTAATAATAAATGGCATAGCACCAGCCGAAGTTCCAGCAACCCAAGAAACAGATGAAGATTTGTTGGAAAGGTAGTATCCTCTTTGGATGCAAGGTGCCGTTGCTGAATTTGGCAACCCTCTATTTGCAAGAAAATTGATTTCATGCAAGTAAACAGAGTTGTTAAGCGGCGTGTGAGACATAAGAGTCTGCGCGGTGTATGTGCCGCTATTTTTTCTTGTATTGCCAAGCCAAGAACGCCCAATGAGCGGATTGGTTGCAGAAAGATTCAGGGGGTTGGCTTGGTTCCACATGATATTGGAGCCGCTATTTGCATAACCCCCAAGAATCATCCCAGACCCAGAGGCGGTATTGTTTCTGCCGCCAAGAATTGCCGCATAAGAAGCTGAAACAGTGTTTCCTGACCCGCCCAAAATCAATGCGGAGGTTGTCGTGCTGATGGCATTTCCTGACCCACCACCAATCAAAGCATATGAACCAGAAACGACGTTACTACTGCCGCCAAAAACTGCGTTGTACGAGTATCCGCTTGTTGCTGCATTGTTGTATCCGCCAAGGACAACAGACCCAGTTCCTGCGGCAACCCTTCCTGATGCCGCTCGACTCAATTGCAAATCAACACTGTTGACACCTCTTGAGTCTCCCCCTGTTGAAGCTCCATCAGGAATATTTCCAATAATTGACCCGGTTGTTGCGCTTGGTACAAGGGCGATGAATTGGTTTGTCGTTCCGCCCGCCGCACTCAATGAAGAGACATTGACTGTGTTATTTGGGGACGCAGTGTTCAGAGTCGCTGAAAACCCGTTTACCGAGGTAGACCCCCACGACAAGTTTCCAGAACCATCATTGATCAAATAATTGCCACTGCTTCCTGTCGTTGAAGGAAGCACAAGGG
>Ga0181352_1000251_pt1 | contig 24343 bp, 37 predicted proteins | sample Fa13VDMLBSN_FD_130103 | JGI IMG/M metagenome (GOLD analysis project Ga0181352, IMG submission 130103) | Freshwater viral communities from Lake Michigan, USA - Fa13.VD.MLB.S.N | ecosystem: Environmental > Aquatic > Freshwater > Lake | place: USA: Michigan | collected 2013-09-23 | reverse complement strand
CCTCAACGTGGCATCAAAGCTCACTCCAAAGCTCACCGCCTTCCAGCAGCAAGTACAGTCCGAAGGCATTGATCCCCGGTCTCCGAAAGGGATCGAACGAATCCTAGAGCTGCAGGCGATCGATAAGGCTACACCCGAGATGCGGGAGTTCGCAGCGTCCGCGAACATTAAACTCACCGACCCGATGTTCGCTGCAGCATTCAAAACGGCGCAAGCCACAAAACCCCTCACCGATGTGGCGGCAAGGCTCGGAGTCGATGTTCGTACCGCCGAGGGTCGACAGTCAGCGCAAGCCGAATTGCAGCGCGAGGCCTTCCGTAGAGATAACCCCGAGGTGGCGAAGGCGTTGGCCTCCTTTGGTGGTGATCCGCTCAAGGTGGCCGATCGTCAACGCGCGGAGCAGATCGTTACACGGGCTCGGAATCTCGAGGAATCCTCAAAATCGCAAAGCATCGCAACGGCTAAACTCCAGGCGGATCGTCTTCGACAGGAGATCGAGGAGAATCGTCGCACAGGGAATGCTCCTGCGGTTGCCGAGACAGCACGCGCAGCCGGGGTGCCGCTGGACACCACGGATCGGTACGCGGGACTCACGCCTAAGGAGAGAGCGGAGAAGCAAACCAAGGATCGCGAGGCTGCGGACAAATATGTAGCCGAGAAGATCAATCCCTTCCTCGCAGGGCTGGACGACGATGTAACGAACCTGCGCCGCGCTCTGGAGCTAAACAAGCAGATCAACACCGGGATGGTGAAGGGAATGGGTTACGGGATCGGCGAGGCCGCGAAATATCTCTCCGGTGACCGTGCGAAGTTCAACGAGTTTGATTCGCTGGCCGCACTCTCGGCGAAGCAGAACAGGATCCCGGGCGACTCCAATGTGTCGAACATCGATGTGCAGATGATGCGCCTCGGGACGTTCTCCTCGGACAAGGAGCCGAGTAGCAATGACACGATTATTCAATTCCAGTTGGCTCAAAGACTACGCGACCGCGATTTCCAGAACTATATGTCCAATTATGCGGCGGTTAATGGTGCTATTACTCCTCGTGCTACTGCTGAGTGGCGAAGATATCTTGACGCTAATCCACTCACTGCTCGGGATAAAAGCGGTAAATTGATCATGAATCCGAATTGGGTGCCATACACCACCTACTTCGCGGCCCCGAGAGTGAAAGTAGACGAAAAGGGTAGGGAGAAAGAGTAATGGCAAAAGAGCGGCTGATCAACGGCGTCATTTACGAATTCCCGGACAACGCGTCGGACGAGACGATCGAGCGGTTTGTGGCCCGCAAGACCGGGACGGCCCAAGGCTGGACCCCGAGGACGCCGGTGAAGCGCGAAGAGCCGAATCTCTCCGGCATGCCCGCTGCATTTGCTCAGGGACTCACGATGGGATTCGCGGACGAAGCTATGGCTCGTGCCCGATCGCTTGGTGGTGGTGATTACTCGGATCTAGTCAAAGCCGAGCGCGAATCACTCCGCAAGTACCAAGAAGAACACCCGATTAAAAGTACACTAGCCGAAGTGGCCGGTGCCGCAGTCCCTGCGGTCTTTACCGGCGGCGCATCACTGGCACCCCAGGTCCCGGCTCGAATCGCACCGAGGCTTGCGCAGTTTCTTTTCGGCTCCTCCCCCTCGATACCGAGAGCCATGGGATACGGTGCGGGGCAGGGCGCGATTACCGCTGCGGGAACCACCGAGAAGCCGATGAGCGAACTTCCCGGCGAGATGACCCGAGGTGCTGCACAAGGGTCACTGTTCGCTGGTGGACTTGGCGTACTCGGAAAGTACGTGGTGATGCCCTCCTTTCGGGCGCTTAAATCCGCGATGGGATTCGACGACCAGAACAAGGCGGCGGACATCGTTATCGCCCGAGCGCTGCAGCAGGACGGCAAAACTCCGGATCAAGCACTGGCGACATTGCAGGCCATGCAGCGCGGCGAGATGACCCTGGCCGACGTGGGAGAAGCCACAGCGAACCTCCTCAGGCGTGCTTCACAGGCACCAGGGCAAGCCCGAGAAGCGACCAAGACCGCGCTCGTGCAGCGCGAGGTGGGACGGGTACCTAGGGTGTCCGATGACCTTCGTACTTTGATGTCGGGTAGCAAGGACTTCTACACCGACGTCCAAAATCTGCTCGACTCACGCCGCGCATCGGCCAACGCACTTTACCAGGATGCGTGGGCAAACGCTCCCACCTTCACCCCGCAGAATTCGCGGGATCTGGCGAGGCTTTCGAATCTGCCGTCTTTCAAAGAGGCGATGAAGGTCGGCCAACGTCGGATGGAAGACCAGGGGATCGACATTTCGAAACCGCAAAACGTTCTACGCGGACTGCACGAGACCAAGCTCGCACTCGACGATCTGATCGACGCGCAAACGGACTCGATCACCCGCAAGATGTCCCACCAGGGAGTCACCTACATGGACATGCGGAACCGGCTGGTGCGCGAAATGGAGAAGCTCTCGCCTCAATACCAGCAGGCTCGACTCCAGTACGCCGGGGACTCGGAAATGCTCGACGCGATGGAGAAGGGAAAACGCATCTACCAGACCCCCGAACTCATGGTGCGGCGCGAGATCGCGGATTTCTCGAAGAACCCCTCCGTTTACGATGCCTACCGTGCAGGGATCGCGCAAACGATGCTCGAAAAGCTCCGTGCGGGTGGTGGGGCGGCGGACCCGATGCGGACGATATTCGGCAAAGACTCAGAAGCCCGGATCCGGCAGGCATTCAGGGACGACCAAGCATTCGATGAATTCAAGCGCCGGTTGCTCGAGGAATCGAAGATGCTTGGCACCGAAAAAGCCGGATTCCGTCGGACCGCGCTGGACACCGACCTCGATACTCAGGGGGCCTCCGGGGTAGGTGCAGCTCGTGCGCTCCTGTCAGGGAGCCCGGTCCAGGCAACGCTCGAAGCCCTTCGTGCCACGTTCCCCCGGGTGACTGGGATGCCGGAACAGACGGCACAATCCGTGGCGGGTAAACTCACCACTCCGACCACGCAGCTCGACCCGGTGATTGAAGGGATAATGCGTAACCTTCAGGCCGAAGAAGCCGCGCTCAAATCCCAATCCACCCTGGCGAATATCGGTGGAGCACTTGCCGGAAGCCAAGCGGCAGCAAGGAAGCCCACTCCTCAATACCCGGAGGACACCCAGGGGCGCGAGGATGGGTCTCCGGCTGGCTCCTTGGGGTCTCCGTTGAGCTTGCAGAGGTAGTAAGCTACATTAATAGCCACTGGGGGCTCGAGTGCCTCCGAGAGGCTCTCTTTTCAGTCTTCATTTCGCGCACCCGTATGAATCCTATCCTGGCGATGGCCTATGTGGTTCGTGGGACAGGGTTGCCGTCTGGAACCCCTCGAGACCGTTCCATTGTTCCATCATGGTGGAACGGAGATGGAACAGCCTACTGGCTCCGAGGCCCCGTACGACGGGCGTTCTGAGGTAGTGGTATCTCTGTTCCACCGTTCCATCTGATATATATACATATTCAGGTTTCTGAACACGCAAGGTATACGTATATATGCATGGAACAATGGAACAGATGCCGGGAGGCCTTACGTGACGGGGGTTCTGACTGTTCCATCTGTGTTCCATTATGATGGAACGGTGGAACGGGTGGAGCAATGCTGAGACTTGTGCTCCGGGGAGAGATGTATTATAATTATACCAGCCCACCGAGGTGGTGTCAATAGTAATAGATAGAGGAACGTAAAGGATGGAAGGGTTAGTAAACGACTTCGCCGATCTATTCTCGGGGAATCTCCGCTCTTACGGGCGCTGGGATCCGACGTCCGGGAACATGTCGACGGTAAAAGGTGAGGTAACGAACGATCAATACCTCGAGCACCTGGAAGGTGGGATTGGGTTAGGTATAGTACCGGTGACTGATGGTGGTACCTGCAAGTTCGGGGCAATCGACGTCGATAAGCACGAGTCACCAGAGGATATCGATTTCGAGGCGCTCCAGGCCAAGATCAACGAGTACAGGCTCCCGCTGGTGATGTGCCGGACCAAGCGCGGGGGTGCGCACTTGTACCTCTTCGGCGAGGAGTACCTCCCGGCCAAGCAGGTGCGGCGGGTGTTGGGGTCGTGGCGGGACGTGCTGGGAATTAAGCACAAGACCGAAATCTTCCCGAAGCAAGATTCGCTCGTGACGTCAAGTGGCGAGAAGGCGCTGGGGAACTGGATTAACCTTTGCTATTTCGACGCCGAGCACACGCTGAGGTATGGATTCGATGACGACTGCAACAAGCTCTCGTTCGATCTCTTCTTGCAGTACGCGCAAAGCAAGCGCGTCACCGTCGAGCAGCTGGCCGAACTCACGCTTCGTGAGCACCTCGAGGCCCCACCCTGTATCCAAAAGATGATTCACTCGGGGGTCGAATCGGGTGCCCGGAATGAAGCGCTGTACAACGTCACCGTGTACCTGAAGAGGGCGAGGCCAGATAACTTCTTCGACGATGCGGTAGCGCTTAACGGGACGATGTTCGATAAGCCCTTGGGTGCTGCCGAAGCGAAAAAGGTCATTCGCTCCGCCTCCCGTCGCGACTATCTGTACCGGTGCGCGGAGGAGCCCTGCAAGTCGCTTTGCGATCGAAAGGTCTGCGTCACCCGGGAGTTCGGGATCTCGATGGACGAGAAAAAGGAACTCGACGCGCACGATGCGCTTCCGCAGTTCTCGGAGTTAATCGAGTACCTGTCCGACCCTCCTAGATGGGGTATCCACGTGAATGGGCAGCTAATTTCAAACATTCCTACCGTGGTGCTGCGTGATCCGAGCCTGATGGGGACGCTGATTTTCGAGCGTCTCAAGATCAACATCCCGAAGATCACCCTCGACAATTGGCGCTCCCGGGTGCTGGATCCGTTGGTGCCGAATCTGCGAACGATCGAGGTGCCAAAAGAAGCGTCAGCCTCGGGGATCGTTCAGGCGAAATTCGCCGAGTTCGTACAGAAGGCGGATCTGTCCAAGGACGGCAAGGATACGAACGAGCGTAAAGCGCTGCTGCGCAACATTCCGATCGTGCAGGTCATCGACGGGGTTCGATGCGTGGTGTTCCGAGGGACCGCGTTCTCCGAGTATCTGAAGCGTAACAAGGCCGAGGTCCAGACCGGCATGGATCTGTGGACGACGCTGCGGCGCGATTGCAACGCTTCGCACGACAAAATTCGCGTACCGGGTGGCAAGACCCTGAACGTCTGGTACGCCCCAATCACCGAGGAATATGAGGTCAAGGTCGATGAGCCCGAATTTACCACCGAATTCTAATGAAACGAGTATTGATTATGATCCCAAAACCGGACGCTTCGTCGTCTCCTCTCCGCCTTGGCTTCTGGAAAAAGTTCGACAGATTCCTAATCGTCGCTGGGATTCTCGTCGAAGAGTATGGACTGCTCCTGCACTCCGTGCTAATGCTGAATATATACTCGGGGCTTTTCAAAGCCGTTGTTTTACTGACCGAGCTTCTGCTGCGGCTCAAGCGGCTCTCGAGAAATCCCGTCCTGTTCAGGGCTCTATGTTCCCGGCTGGTTACACTTTCCGAACGACTCCTCGGCCATATCAGAGGGAAGCTCTTAATCGCGCATTCGACAAAAATGTCTTTGCATATTATATGGACATGGGTACAGGGAAAACGAAGGTCTCTCTGGACCTCTTAGGTGCACTCTTCCTTGACCAGAAAGTCGACCGACTGCTCGTAGTCACCAAGTTCTCGACCCGCAAGAATTGGGAGCGCGAGGTCGGCATTCACCTGCCCTTCGAAGCCGATGTCTTGGTGCTGGATACCACGAAGCCGAAGCTCTTTCAGAATTGGAACACGACCGGCGATAAATTCAAGATCTTGATCGTCGGTACCGAATCCCTCGCCGCAGGGTCAGCGGTGAATTATGCCGATGCGTTTCTGATGGTCTCCACTCGCGCTGCGATGGTGGTGGACGAGGCGCATATGATTAAGAATCACTCGGCGGTGAGAAGTAAAACTTGTGTCTCGCTCGGGCGTAAGGCCGAATATCGGTTCATCATGACCGGCACCCCGGTGGCGAATGGTCCGATGGACGTGTTCATGCAATTCGAATTCCTAGATCCGAACATAATCGGGATTGGGGATTTTTATTCGTTCCGGAATCGCTACGCGGTGATGGGCGGATACGAGGGGAAGGAGATCATTGGGTACCAGAATCTTGATGAATTGATCGAACTGATTTCGCCCTTCATCTTCCAGGTGCGGAAGTCCGAGGTGTTGACCGAGTTACCGCCGAAGGTGTTCGCGGTGCGTGAAGTGCAGATGACTGATGAGCAAAAAAGACTATATAGACAGATTTCTAAAGAAGACAAAGCAGTATCTGGAGATCGGGGTATCACCGTTAAGTCCGTGCTCGAGCGAATGCTCAGACTACAAGAGATCTGTGGCGGGATCATTGCGTACGAGCGAAATCCTGACCTTTACAACCCGGACAAGTACGAGCATTGTCGTATCCCGGGTAAGAATCCGAAGGTCGAAGAGCTAAAGGCGATTATTGAGGAGACCGAGGGCGCGGTGATCGTCTGGTGCCGGTTCCTGGAGGAAATCGCGATGGTGAGCGAGGCCTTACGCGAGACTTACGGGCGGCGATCGGTGGTTGAGATTCACGGCGGGATCGGGGAGCAGCAGCGGGACGATAACGTCCAGGCGTTTCAGCGGGGCGAGGCGCGATTTTTGGTCGGTAACGCCGCGACCGGCGGGGTGGGGCTCAATATGACCCGGGCGGAGACCGTGATTTATTTCTCGAATTCATTCTCCTTCACCGACCGCGACCAGTCCGAAGATCGGGCGCACCGGATAGGGCAGACGAAGTCGGTGACCTACATCGATCTGGTGTGCGAGGGGTCGGTAGACGAGATCGTGCTCGATGCGCTACGCGGTAAAAAGGACGTCTCCGAGTACGTGCGCCGGAGCATTAACGATGCAAACGAAGATATCTTACGTCGATTACTCTCCTAGTGGTATAATAGGGGTCTGCTACATAGAGGAATAGAGCGATGTCATCCCGAGTATTCGTGACCCAAGAGGTCACCACTGCGAACTACACCGACCTGGACCGGTGGGGCGAGTCAGTATTCTTAACCGCGTCTGAGGTGTCGAATGTACGAACTTCGGTCCATAACCGTAAACTGGTACAAGTCATCCGGTCGAAGCTCGAGACCTTTGACCCAAAGCGTGACTATATCGCGCCGTCTGGATCCCCAATTGTCACGGGGATTGTATTCGCTGTACTGGCAGCTGAAGGCGTCCGCAAATTCCCAGTACTTAAATGGAATAACCGAGACCGGATATATACTCTGGTGCTTGTAGAAATCGATATATCGGAGGTGGAAGATGTCATCTGAAGACGCATTGAATGCTGAATTCCGGATCTACGATGGGCTAAAGCTCACGGAGCTAATCATCCGCATGCACGAGATCCAGGGCAAGAAGGATCGGCTCGAGGCGCAGGTGAAGGATCTTAATAAGCATTTCGACTTCTTGCGCATCACCAAGATTCCGGCGCAGATGGAAGAGGACGGGATCGATCGCATCAATGTCACCGGCGTGGGCCGGGTGTCGCTCACCGCAGACATGCACGTGTCGATCAAGGCGGAAAAGAAGGGCGACTTTTACCAGTGGCTGCGCGACAACGGACGGTCCGATCTAATCGCCGAGACCGTGAATCCGTCGACACTAAAAGCTACAGTCAAGAATATGGTCAAGACCGGCGAGGCGTACCCGGATGAGCTTCTGAACGTCTCCCCCTTCACCCGTGCCTCGATTACGAAGGCATAACACCGAATTCGGCGCAAGCCGGATACTGGCGGGGCTTCCCGTCTGTTAATTGTAATGGAGTAATTGCAAATGGCGAAAGCTAAAGAGTTAGTAACTACCGCGAAGAGCGAATTCGATATTATCACTACGGACGCTCCCGATTGGCTCCCGACCGGCACCACGCGTGGGACGGAGAACATTACGACGGACGATATGATCATTCCTCGAATCGAGGTGATTCAAGCGCTCTCTCCTGCGCGTAACAAAAAGGACTCCTCCTACATCGAGGGGGCCGAAGAGGGGATGCTGTTCAATAACGTCACCCGCGAGCTTTACGGCGAGTCGGTCACCGTTATTCCGGTGTTCTACACCAAGCAGTACCTGATTTGGAAGGATCGCAAGCTCGGGGGTGGTGGCAGTAACGGGTTCCGTGGTGCATTCAACACCCGCGAGGACGCATTGGCCGAAATCTCGAAGCTCGGCGAGGATGGACTTGAGGCTATCGATACCGCGCAGCATTTTGTACTCGTGCACCACCTGGGGCAGGTCACCGAGGCCGTGCTCTCGATGAGCAAGTCCAAGATGAAGGTGAGCAAGCGTTGGAATTCGTTGGTACGCATGACCAACATGGATTCGTTTGCTCGTGCTTACACGCTGTCTTCGGTCGAAGAGACTAACGCACGGAACGAGTCTTACTACAACTTCAACATTGCACCGTTAGGGTTCGTGAGTAAACCGCTTTACGACCGGGCGCTGCAGCTCTTCACCACAATCAAGTCCGGCGGCGTGAAGGTCAGCAATGACTACGATGCGGCTGACGTTGGCGAAACCGAGTACTAATGCACGTTCGGGCCATCTACGGTCCTCCTGGCACCGGTAAGACCACGGAGTTGCTGCGATTAGTGCAGCACACGCGCGAGACCGGTGTCCAGGCCGAGCGGATAGCGTTTCTGTCGTTCACCCGTGCGGCGGCGAGTGAGGCGTTATCCAGGCTCGGTCTGAAGAGGTCCGATAATGTATCCACGATTCACGCGATGGCGTTTCGCTCCTTGGGACTGAAGCAAGCCCAGGTGGTGGACCATATTAAGCTGCGTGAATTCTCGAAAGTCACCGGTATTCCGATCGTCGGCAAGTCCCCCGAGGACGATGAAGAGCGCACCGATGGGGACGCCTACTTGGATCTGTTGAACTATGCGCGAAACACCTTCAGTCACCCTTCCGAAGTCTACGAGATTTCGGATCGTCCGGGCACTCGTGCAGAATATGAAATGTTCGTCTCGGCGTACGCGAACTGGAAGAAGACCTACGGCTACTACGACTTCACCGACATGCTCGAGAGGGCCAGCGCCGGAGCTGTTCGACAGGGAATTGAGGTCCTATTCGTCGACGAGGCACAAGACCTTTCACCTCTGCAGTGGCGTGTTATTGAGCGGCTCGCAAAACGCGCACATCAAGTCTTTGTCGCGGGGGATGATGACCAAGCAATATATGCTTGGTCGGGCGCTGATCCACACGGTATGGCAAAATTCTGCGCGAAGCACAAGGGTGATAGCGTTGTGCTCTCGCTCTCGCATCGACTTCCTGTTGCAGTGCACCAGAAGTCCCAGTCTCTCATTCGTCGAGTCCTTTTCCGCGTGGATAAGGAGTTCGATTCTTGTGGACGCCCAGGCACAGTACGGAACCATGGGTCAATGGCGTCGATTGATGTTGAACACGGCGAGGATACGCTGGTTTTGGCACGGACGCATTCAATCCTGCGTGAAGCTGAAAACGCGCTTATCGACCGCCGCATCCCCTACGTTCGGGAGTCGGGCCGTCCGGGAATGTTCCAGAATCGGTATGCCATTGGCCTTCGATCATACAACAAAATTCGCGACGGAAAACGTCTATCAGACTCTGATCGATCGGCTCTCTTTGCAGTGGGATCAGCAGAGACAAAGGCAGCGCTTGAAAGAAACGATTACATGGCGATCGTCGCGTCCCCTTTCTACATTGCGATCGAAATGCCGCACCGTGTCATCGATTACTACCAGGAGGTCGACATCGATGTGGAGCCTACTATTCGACTCTCCACTATTCACGCAGCTAAAGGCCATGAGGCGGATCGCGTCATCGTACTTACGGATATGACGAATCGCGTGGCGGACAGTGCTCATGCTAAGCCGGATGACGAGATCCGGGTGTGGTATGTGGCGCTAACGCGAAGCAAAGACGTACTGGATATCGTGGAGGGCTACAATGGCTATAACCTAGATAATTGACAGATAATCCCACGAGTGATATAATAGACCCTTCACCACTATAGAGGACTACATGAAACAGTACGACAACACCAATTCCGGGCTGCTGATGCGGAACGAGAATCGCACCACGGACTCGCACCCCGAGTTCACCGGATCGCTCAACGTCGAGGGCCGAGACTTCTGGGTATCCGCCTGGGTCAATACCGGCAAGCCCGGGTCCAAGATCGAGGGAAAGCGTTACTTCTCGATCAAGCTCTCCCCGAAGGATGCGCCGAATCGCGGGAACACGGGTCGCAAGAACGCGGCGACGGATTTCGACGATATAGACGACGAAATCCCATTTTGATGAATATCCCACGCATTGACGGCCAGATCCCCTACTTGGTGGTAGATACTGAGACCACCGGGCTCAAGTGGTGGGAGGACCATGTTTTCGGGGTCTCTATCGCACTTCCCGATGGCACCGCTGGGTATTGGGACGTACGGGCGACTCCGAAGATCCTGGATTGGATGGTCGACCTGATCGCCGAGGATCGCGTGGGCGTCTGGGTCGGACATAATTTCAAGTTCGACCTGCACTTCCTGCGCGAAGCCCGAGTCGGAATTCCAACCGATCGGATCGATTGCACGATGATTCGGGCGGCGCTAATCAACGAGCATGAGCCGACTTATGGACTCGATTTTTTGGCGCGGAAGTACGTCGGGGCGCAGAAAGACACGGAGATCTACGATGAACTGGCGAAGCTATTTGGGGGTCGTGCTACACGCAACGCGCAGATGCCGAACATTTCACGCGCTCCTCAGGAGGTCGTGGCGCGGTATGCAATCCAGGATGCGGTAGTCACCCGGCAGCTGTACCTGTGGCAGCGGAGCGAGATCGAAAAGCAAAATCTTCATCGAGTGCACAGACTCGAGCGGGATTTGATGCCCGTTATTATCGACATGGAGACCGAGGGAGTGCGGGTCGACGTCGATATGGCCGAGAGGGCCTCTCGTCACCTCACGAAGCGCATCGACGATATGCAGCGGGATCTGAATAGGGAGGCCGGGTTCGAGATCAACCCGAACCCCTCCGGATCGATCGCGCAGCTATTCAAGCCGACCCTGGGCGAGGACAATGAGTGGTACTTGATTGATGGCACCCGGGCCGGGAAGACCGACGGCGGCAAGGCGTCGATTGATGCCGATTGTCTACGTCGCATGAAACACCCAGCGGCGAAGATGATTCTCGATCTCCGCAAAATGCTCAAAACCCGGGACACCTTCATTCAGGGCCATATTCTCGGGCATCAGCAGGATGGGGTGATTCACTGCAATTATAACCAGACCAAGAACGATTCGGAAGCGGGGACCGGCACCGGGCGACTTTCGATCACCAATCCTGCACTGCAGCAAATCCCGTCGCGGGACGTAGCGATCAAATCGCTCGTGCGTCCGATTTTCAAGGCGGATCACGGCGCGAAATGGCTAGGTCTCGATTGGTCGCAGTTCGAATTCCGGGTCGCGAACCATTACGGGCAGGTGCCGTCGATTCTCGAGGCCTACCGTGAGAATCCGAACCTGGACTTTCACCAATTGGTCTCCGACATGACCGGCATCCCGAGGAACGCGCAGTACGCGGGGGGACCCTCCTCGAAGGCCATTAATCTCGGACTCGCTTTCAACATGGGGTCCGGGCGACTGGCCCAAGAGTGCGGACTGCCCTACACCGAGGAGACCGGGCCGAATGGGAATCTGTACCTGAAGGCGGGACCCGAGGCGATGGAACTCTTCGAACGGTACCATGCGGCGAACCCCGGGATGCGGAATATGGCGAACAAGGCGAGTTCGATCGCCAAAGAGCGCGGGTACGTGCACTCGATCATGGGGCGGCATATTCGGTTCCCAGGCGGGCAGTTCGTGCACAAGGCGTCGGGGTTGATTTACCAAGCGACTTCCGCCGACTGCATGAAAATGAAGCTCATTGAGCTGCACCGTTATCTCACCGGTCACGGGGTGGGGCGGCTGCTGCTATCCGTGCACGACGAGGTCGGGATCTCGCTCGATAAGGACTCGCTGGATCACGCGGACAAGATCGCGCAGATTTACACTACATTTGATGGAATCGATTGCCCGATCAAGCTCCGGGTACCGATTACCTGTGATTGGGGCTTGGGTGAAGACTGGTACGAGGCAAAAGGATGAAGAAAATAGATTTGGTCATTGACCTTCAATTCGGCAGCACAGGCAAGGGGCTGATCGTCGGCACCCTGGCGACCTACGAGGGGTACGACACGGTGATCACCGCGTGGGCACCCAACGCGGGGCATACGTTCATTGACGCCAAGGGGCGTAAATTCGTGCATACACATTTGGCGAACGGAATCGTCGCCCCCTACCTGCGTAGGGTGTTGTTGGGCCCAGGCTCGGTGATTAATCCGGCGCAGCTCCTGGCCGAGATCGAACAGTGCAAGGATATAATCGACGCGAAAAATATCCGGATCCTTATTCATCCGCATGCAGCGGTGGTGACCGAGGAGCACTTGGAGGAAGAGGCGCAGAGCATGACGGCGATTGGCTCGACCAAGAAGGGTGTGGGTGCGGCGATGATTTCCCGGATCCGTCGTCAGCCGAACAAACCCGCCGTCGCGAAGGACTTCCTGGAGCTTGCGTCTATGGTGTGCACCACCGCGCAGTACCAACGGGCGATTCGAGATTCGGAGCATATCTTGATCGAAGGTGCACAGGGCGTGGGCCTTTCCATGTACCACGGCTTCTACCCCTACACCACCTCGCGGGATGTGAGCACCTTCCAAATCCTGGCCGACTGTGGAATCCCGGCTACACTCTTCAACGAGGCCTCCTGTCGAGTGATCGGTACAGCTCGTACGTATCCGATCCGGGTGGCGAACCGGTACGATTCGGAGGGTAGGCAGGTGGGGTACAGCGGACCGGCGCACCTGGACCAAAAGGAGATCTCATTCGAGGAAATTGGCCAGCCGATCGAACTCACCACGGTGACCAAGCTCCCGAGGCGCATTTTCACGTTCAGCCGCGACCAGATCCGCGAGGCGATCGATCTGTCGGGCGCGAGCGAGGTGTTCCTGAACTTCGCGAATTACGTGCAGGACGAGCAATACCTGCTCCATATCGTGAACTCTATTGAAGAGACCGGCGCTAGGGTAAAATGGCTGGGTCTCGGTCCCGATATCCACTCGGTGGTGCTGCTGTCCGAGGGTGAGAACTACACGGCGAGACGTAAAGAGATCGTATCCAAATGGCAGCGCTACAAATTCCGCAACAAGGCTGGAGCTTAAAAGATGTCTAATGAATTTATCATGAACTCGCTGCTGCACACGCACGAACAGAACCCCCTTCCCTGGAGCATACACCCGGGGAACGATATGGTGGTCATTGATGCTAACGGTGCAGCGGTGGCGAACTTCGAAGTGAAACACCAGTACAACGGCGTGCTCGGGAACTGCGAGAAGAACGCGGACCTCACCGTGCGCTCGGTTAATGCTTTCGCCCGACGCGGTGGTGCGGACATTCGTCGGCTGCAGCAGGTGGTAACCACTTGGGCCGACGAGGTGTTCCCGAATCGCCGAACACCCGATATCCTTCTGAAGCTCTATGAAGAGGTGGGTGAGTACGCCCGGGATCCGAAGGCAGCGGCGGAATTCGCCGATATTATGATCCTTCTCCTTGATTTGGCGGCGATAAACGGTATTGATATTCACAAGGCAGTAACCGAGAAGATGGCGATTAACGTTGGACGTACTTGGACCGTGGACTCTCAAACCCGTATTATGAGGCATACCCGAGATGAAAAACCGTAATGAGGTATTCGATATCTGGTATTCTCGCCGATTTGGTGAGTTACTAGGCGAACAGGACTCGCACACCAGGGAGTTCGTGCGAGAAATATGGAATCAGGCGCTGAGCCGTGCCGTGGACCACTTCGAGTTCGAGAACTTCGAACCCCTGGAGAGTGGGCAGATCATAGACAGGCTCGAGCGTCTTAAAGCGATAAGGTAACGAAGGATGGGTCTTTCTTTAGCCGAACAGCTCCGCGCTTCGCACGTCAAGCGGTGGCAGATCGTCAACGTCTCGCGCACCCAGAATCTAGCGGAGCATCATTTTAACGTCACCCTCATCGTCGGCCAACTCGCCCGACACTGCAGGGACAAGCAGCTACTTGATCCCCAATACGCGTTGAGGCTGATGCACTGGTCGCTCTCGCACGACATGGTCGAGGTCCGCACCGGGGACACCCCGACGCCTTACAAGCGGGTGTTGAGGCAGGTGGGAGGGCAGGACATTATCGACCAGTCCGAAGAGGTCGTGGACCCAGGGTATATCGCCGATAAGCGTCGAGTCGCTGGAACACCGATCGAAATGTACGTGGAGATCGCGGACTTGATCGAGGCGATTTGGTTCCTGCATGACCACGGGATCGGGCAGAACGCACTCGATGTTCAATCGGGTCTTGAGGCGTCGCTCGACCGTTGTGTGCAGAAGTGGCACGGGACTTTCGAGGAATTGGATATTGACTTCGCGGTGCGCCGCGTGTGCGAGGAGATCGGGATATGAAATGTGTAAAGTGTGGCGGTAACACCCAGGTGACCACCGTGTACCAGAACGCGGACGGTGGGACGCGTCGTCGGAGGGAGTGCACTGTTTGCCATTTTCGATTTACCACGCGCGAGTACCCGTCGATCACGGATCCGAAGCTCAAGGAGTATTACTTGGAGACAGACGTTGACACAGATACCCCGCCCGTGGTATAATTGAGATCTTAACACGTATAGAGGAACTTAATGACCCCGATCTTTTACAATCTCCGCCAGTCCTGTGACTTCGACTTCCCGTCCTACCGCAAGATCCCGATGTTCGTGCGACAGGCCGCACGACCGCTGCTCACTGATTTCGAACCGTTGAAGGACGTCGAACTCGTCACCGCACATTCGCTGAAATACGTAGCGAACGTATTCTCGGGCAAGACCCCTAATGGATTCGGGAACACCGATCCGGTGCTCAATGAGACGTTGCGCTACACCAACGCGAACTTCCTGGCCGCGACCCGACACGTGACCGAAAGGAAAGCGGAGGTCGCATGCTCAGCGACCCAGGGGTTCCATCACGCGGGATTCGACTCCGGGGGCGGGTACTGCACATTCAATGGGTTGATGATCGCGGCGTTAAGCTCGGGGGCCGTAAAACCCGCGCTAATTTTCGACGGCGATGGTCACTACGGGGACGGAACGGACGATATAATTGGTGCGCTCGCCGTGCACGACCGGGTACGGCATGTGACGAACATGGATATGGAATCGTTCGTCTCGCGTTATAAACCAAACGCTCATGAGTGGGAGGTGTGGGCCTCCGGCTTGATTTCGTCGTCGAAGCCTAGTATAATAATGTACCAAGCCGGTGCTGACGCGTGGATCGAGGACCCTTACGGTGCTGGATACCTGTCGCTCGAGGGTATGCGGAATCGAGACCTCGGAATCTTTCGCGCAGCCAAGAAGTCCAAGATCCCTCTCGTGTGGAATCTCGCCGGTGGATACTGCAAGGATGTTCAGCGCACGGTAGACGTGCATATTCAGACACTTAGAGCCAGCGACGAGGTGTATTATGGCGGGACCCGGTAAAGCACTTACATTTTTGGACCTTATGGGTCATGTCGGAGCGGGAACCCGCGCGATCGCGAACCTTCCGGGGGCGAAGCGCATTCCGGAGTCTTTTGCTAAAGCGCAAAGAGGGATGACTCCAGCCGAGGTCATCGAGCAGTACAATAAGGCGCAGATGTTCGGGAAAGATCCGACCACGGGTGAGGTCAGGCAATTGCAGCAGACTCCGAGACTTCCGGACCCCTTCAATTCGTTATCGGTCAGTGATCGGGCGCGGATGGTGCAGGGGAAACTCCCACTCGAGCGCGGGGTAAAACAGAGGGTTATAAACCCTTCGAGTCCTTACACGACGTTGTCGGAATTCAGCTTGTATCCGGACCAAGATATAGTTTTCGGTGGCTCTACTCCCGAGGAGCTTTACCACCTGATGTACAATCGTGCCGAGGATGCACAAGCCCGAAGACCTGTACCGGACGAAGTCGGTGTGTACGATATTGGTGCACTTGATGCTGGTGAGGGGATGGGCGCTATGCAGTACGCGGCGCTCTACGACCAGCTCCGTGCCGCAGGTGCTTTTTCGGGTCCCACCGCACTAACCGATATTAATGAACTGCGTAGACTTGGGAATGTGATGTCCTACGGTTTGCGACACGGTGATTACGAGAATATCGCACCGGTGATTAGTAGGATGAACCGATCGCCGCAGCTTTTCAGTCGTGCGGAGAATGCAGATTGGATGGCTCGTCCGATGATGGAGGTCCTGCAACAGGGAAGGGGTGACCCACTCTTTGAGCAGGCAGTGGCGCTTCGGCCTCAGCATATGACGCAAATGACCCCAGACCAAATCACCGGCACGCTGGGTTTTAAGGAATCACAACTCGCTCGAATCGCCGGACCGGTGCGCGAACCCGTGATGCTCGAGCCTGGGGATCCAGGACTGCTTCGCCACCTCGCGATTCCGGCGCTCACCGATCCCAACGCTTACGGGATACAAAGGGGTATTGGTCCCAACACTTTAGGTCGTGCAGCGACGGTGGAACAGCTGATCGAAAAGGTCCTCGCGGGTCGTACCGGTGAGGAGGCAGCGGAGGAGATTCTGAATCAGTCCAAGCGTCGCGGGATGAACCTGGAGGAAGGGTACAAAGGTCGTTATAAACAAGGAGGGTTAGCACGTGCAGCAATCATCGACTGATTTGAAGGCAATACTTGAACAGCGCGGGTCGGAATACGGGGATTTCACGGAACAAGCGAAGATCTCCCAAGCCTTGCAGGAAGTAGCGAAGGCGGGGCGCAGCTACGTCACGATGGACACGTTCCAGAAGGAGGCGCTTTTTATGATTTTACACAAGATCTCGAGGATCGTTAATGGAAACTCTCGGAACGTTGACTCATGGGCGGATATCGCCGGATATGCCACACTCGTTGCAGACCGACTACGAAAGTGAAGGGGTATTGACAGATTGTAGCACCTGTGTTATAATAGAGTCTCCAGTAAACAAACCGATAGAGGACAAAAATGGCAAAGAAAGCACCAGTAATCACCGAGCAGATGGTCGACGAGTTAGCACAAGTCCGCCAGCAGCTTGCCGAGCTTGTGGCGCGGGAGAAAGCGCTGAAGGAGACCTTTCGCGAGGCGGGTGCAGCCGTCTACCGGGGCCAGCAGTTCCAGGTCGAAATTACGTTCTCATCCCAGAGTCGGTTAGACTCGCAAGCGGTGAAGGATGCCCTTGGGCCGAAGTGGATTGCCGAGCACCAGAAAGCGGTGGAGCAGATGAATATCCGATCGATGGTCCTGGTGTGATGAAGCCCCGATACGTGACTACGCGTAAAGGGGTCCGGATCGGGTACACGTACGTGCCCCGTCCGGTTTACGATCAAAGCAGCGACATGGACCGGCTGCAAACCGCACTGCTGCACCGGCGTGGGAGTGCCTGGGCGGGAGCAAAAGACCTGCTCGCCTACACAATCGGGATGGCTGCACTTCTCTCACTTCTTTGGGCCAAGGAGCTTTACGAATGGGTAGGCAGTCTAATCTAGCCGATCAGCTACAGCAAGCCATTGAGTATTTTCGCCGATTCGGACCCTGCCCTTCGGGCGATATGCAGAACGAGATCGGAATCACCAAGCGTGAAGCCGAGCGGGTGATCCGGTTGCTCAAGAATCACGGCGATATCGTGGAGCTAGCATTCTTTCGCAATCGTCCGTGGTACGTGCTTAAACACGACGTCGAGCGACACCAGGATTGGCTCGATCGGAAGCGCCGAGGAATGGGGGACCTGGGGATCTCGGTCCGCGCGAGAGACCGGATGCTCAGGGATTCAATGAAGCTGATCGACGAATCGATGCGCACGTGGTGGGAGGGGTAAACGGATGCTTTGCCCTTTTTGCCACGACGACCGGACAGGCCACGCCGGTTCCACCCGTGTCGCGGATTCCCGGCACTATTGGGACGCAAGTGCTCGGCGCTACTTCACCGAGCGACGCCGAGTGTGCAAGGTGTGCGACGCAGTATTCCATACCGTCGAGCGATCGCCGACGGTGAAACCCAAGGAGCGAAAAAATGAGGTTAGCTGAGTTCGACATGTGGTTCCGAGTGCTCGCCCTGCTCGGTCTGGGTATCTCTATGACGATGGCAGCAGGTGGGTGGTTTGCAATGGCAGCAGTCTGCGCTGCTTTATTTCTTGAACCTCAAAAGTGGTGGTGAATATGAGCAGAGAAGCTATGAAGCGTATTAAGACTTGGCATGAACGGTGCGAGGAACACCCCGATCATCAGGAGAGAATAATTACCGAACGCATGATTCAGGAAAGGATGCAAGAAGAGATTGATGAGCTGCGCCAAGCGCTGTCAGAGCAGCCATCGCATCAGGAAGTTGATTGGGAAAAACTGTATCGGCTAGAAGTCAAGAAAAAAGAGGCGCTTGCCGCCAAGTACGAGCGAGACACAGGGAAGAAGCTGACGCGCATTGTCCCGATGGCCGAGCCAGCACTGCGCCAAGCACTGGAGATAGAGCAAGAGCCGGTGGCGTGGATGCACAACGTTATTGAAGGTAATGTCATCACGCACATACCAGCGGATATTGGCCGTCATCCTGAGCGATGGACTGCGCTTTACAAAGACCCTACGCCGTGCAAAACATGCGATTCACTTGCTATGGCAGTAATGAACGATCAGACATACCACGAAAAAGTAATTCCAAAGCGTGAATGGGTTGAGCTAACCGATCAGGAAATACACGAGATTGACGGGTACGAAGAAGATCGGAAAATGTATAAATTCGCCCGCGCCATTGAAGCCAAGCTAAAGGAGAAGAACACATGATTTGCACTTGCAGAGACCCATTAACTTTGGGTGTAGTCCACCGCGCAGATGTGCCTTGTTACATCCCTGAACAGCGCACATGGCAGGGGCTGACGGATGAGGAAGTGGAACAAGGACTGTTGCGTTCAGATTACGCATTACAGACTGCACACGCATGGCGTGCGGGGGTTGTTTTTGCAATTGCCAAACTCAAGGAAAAGAACAATGCTTGATATGCGTGAAGACCTTGAAGGCAACCATCAGGTTCAGCGTTCAGAGGTGATCTACAACCATCCGCAGTTTGCTGGCCCTGTGCTTGCCACGCAGTACGGTTGGGCCAAGCGCGGGCAAGAAACCGTATGGGAGCCAGAGATTCATTACAGTCGTTTGATGTCCCGCGCCATCGAAGCCAAGCTAAAGGAACGCAACACATGACAGACGAAGAACTGTTGAGATATGCCGCAAAAGCGATGGGATATATTGAAACAACCATGTATAGGCCGAAGACGAACTGTCTTTTGTGGGTAGGGAAGGAGTCCGGCGCATCAATATGGAGTCCGTTTCACGACGACAACGATGCTTTTGATTTGATGGTTGCACTGGATATTGGCGTTCACCACGGTTGGACGTTTGCAGATGAGAAGGTGCCGTTTGCAAATGTATGTACCCAACACATCCCTTCGATGACTGAGGTCGGGGAGATAAAAGGTGATGACCCAAAAGCCGCCACTCGCCGCGCGATTGTCCGAGCCGCCGCTGAGATTGGTAAAAACATGGAGCAGAACACATGAGCGAAAACAAGAATGCGAAGACACCTGCGGACGGGCCAGAATACGAGCGCGGGTTCATCGATGGTATGCAGCGCCAAATGCAATTGCATGTGAACAGGGTAATTAAGGAGGAGCCTACCAAGGTTTTAGGCCCTCACCTTGAAGCGATTCTGAACCGTGCTGGATTTCAGCGACCGCGCCAGTGGGCGGGGCTTACCGATCGAGACATCGACGAGTGTTATTTCGCCGCGCGACAGCCGGACTTCGACGTTTGGGCATTTGCCGAGGAAATCGAAGAAAGACTTAAGGAGAAGAACACATGAACTGGCTACCAAAACATAAATGCGGATTGCATTTGAGCCACAACGAACACCTAGATGTTTATCAAACTGTTGAGGAGTTCTACGATCCTGATTGCTTTATCTGCCAAGAAGAATGGCACAAGGCGGTTGCTGAAGATAGCGTGTGGGTGTTGCATTGGTATCCAGAAACGCCAATCGGTTTTTACCGCATTGCCGCATCAACACTGGAAGCCATTGAAGCCAAACTAAAGGAGAAGAACACATGAGCAGAGAAGCTATGCAGTTGGCGCTTGAGGCGTTGGAGGATGTGCCGTACATGTCAAACAAGGATGACTACGAGCGGCTAGAAAGGGTTACAACGGCCTTGCGCCAAGCACTGGAGAAACCTAAATACCGCCGAGGTGACAGGCTCTTGTGCCTAGAGACGGAAGAGTACTGCGTCATCCACATTAGCGGAACGGATCGTCAGTATGTGAAATTTCCTGATGGGCATGTCGGTCAGTACACGGACCAGCAGGTGGCTGACCATTTTGAACTGCTACCGAAGGAAGTCGATGAAACAGCCGCACCACCAAAGCAATGGGTTGGACTTACGGAGCGAGAGGTTGAATTGATTGACGAGATGATTGAAACCCAACTCCTTCACGCTGAACGGTGTGACCATATGGCAAACAGCACTATGGCTCAAAAGCAAAAGGCGTGGGACTTAGAACGCGTTGAGCTACTACGCAAGCTGAAGGAGAAGAACACATGACCTACGAGACGACACCTAAGCAAGATCAAGCGATCCGGGAGTGGTTACAAGCGTCCATAGTCCCTTTGATTGAGCAGGTGCTGGTGAAAAAACTCGGACAAGCCATGTCGTTCGCGGCTCAGGAATTAGGGAAGCCTGAACGTGAATGGCGGGGGCTGACGGATGCGGAGATACACGATATGAGCGGGTACGAGGAAGATCGGAAAATGTACCGATTTGCCCGAGACGTCGAAGCCAAGCTCAAGGAACGTAATCATGGATAAAAGCATTTGGACACGCAGGCACGAGATCGACAAGGCACGGCACGACAAGATGAAGGAGCTTATGGACGAGTACGACCGAACCGTGTACTATCCGGCGAAAAAGCAATTGGTCGAAGACTGCGAGAAAGAAGGTCACACCCAGGGAAAGTTCCACGACAACGGGCTCGGCTGGACGTGGTGGTGGTGTGGCAAATGCGGAGCATCATTCGACAAAGAAAGAATATGACTACCGTTCGTCGGACGACTGGCCGGATCCATTGACGAGTTGTCCCACTGGTGTTATAATAGAGGTTCATCAATCACAATAGAGGACAGTAAAAATGGCACACGAACTCGATTTTTCAAATGGTCGCGCAAACATGGCCTACGCCGGTCGCACCCCCTGGCACGGACTCGGGCAGGAATTGGACGCGAATGCGACGCTCGAGACCTGGATCGAACAGGCAGGATTTAACTGGGAAGTCAAGAAGGGTGCGATCCAGTACGAGGTGCGCGACGAGGAGAATCACCCCGTTTGCGTCAACACGGTGCCTAACCGCTGGGCGCTGTACCGGTCGGACACAGGAAAGCCACTCTCGGTGATGTCCTCGAACTACAACATCACCCAGCCACGCGACGTGATGGAGTTCTTCCGAAACCTGATCGAAATCGGCGGGTTCAAGATGGAGACCGCCGGGATGCTGCGCGGTGGTGCCACCTACTGGGCGCTGGCTCGGATCGACGATTCGTTCGACGTCGGCGGCGGGGACGAAGTCCGCCCCTACGTCCAGGTCGCGACCTCCTGCGACGGAACGCTTTCGAATGTCGCCCAGTTCACCACGGTGCGAACCGTGTGCCAGAACACGCTCAACGCCGCGTTGGAAGACACCGCAGGACAGATCCGCATTCCGCATTCGACGAAGTTCAACGCCGAACGCGTGAAAGCCGACCTCGGGCTGATCGGCGGGACCTGGGAACGGTTCAAGAAGGACGCGACCGAGCTTTCGAAGCGGACGGTGTCGAAAGAGGAAGCGACCAAGTATTTCATCGACGTGCTCTACCCGGACCAGGAAGAGGTCGACCTCGACGCCCATCGTCCGATGCTCGAACTCGTGACTTCGATCTACCTGAACGGCATTGGCCAGAGCACCAAGACCGCGCAGGGTACCGCCTGGGGGCTGGTCAACGCGATCACCCGGTTCACGGACCACGAGCGTAAAGCCACCAGCACCGACACCCGGCTGCAGTCCGCTTGGTTTGGTGCGGGTGCCCGGATGAAAAAGAATGCATTGACAACGGCACTCGCTCTGTTATAATGACCGGTGCGGATCGCCTTCCCCGGTCCGCTTCTCCTGTTGATTGGGTTTTCGACGTTTCGGGGGGTCACGCAATGGACCCCCCATTTTTCACACACGAATAGAGGACTTTTCACCCATGGTACGCAAAAAAGGTAAACTCACCACCCCCGAGATCGACGAGCATGAAGCGGACGTCTTTCACCCGCTCGACCCGAAGAAGGTGTTCGAGGAGCCCGAGCCCACCCCGGAGCCTGAACTCCCGTCCGAACCCGTAAAGACCCGGTACACGCGCGACGAAGCGATTCACACGATTGCCTCTTACGAGTGCGAATCCTCGACCCATTCGCAGGTGTACGAAATGCTCACCGGGGCGATATTGCCGCTGCCCTTTAAGACCAACGCGGTACTGGCCAAAATCCTCGCCGACTGGCTCGGGGTGGAGCAGGTGGAAGTGTACTCGACGAACGATTGTGTGAAACGCTGGTACGTTTCCGCCGAGTCTCGAGTGTGAAGACCTACGTGGCCGGTGAGGCCGTCTGGCGATCGCCCGTGGAACACCCGCCACCGCTTGGTGTCAAAATGCTGCTGCTTAACCCCAGCGGCGTATGCGTTATCGGGACCTGGGCGGATTGGGCGCTCGCTTGGGCGCCACTGCCTAAAATCACACCCGAAATGAAAAGCCTCTTGATCCAGGGAAACACATGAACCGCGAGGACATCATCCGCATGGCTAGGGGTGCTGGATTTGCATCGCCTGATGGCCCATTCATTACTTGGGGCGCAAGCGACGAACAGCTTAAACGCTTCGCTGCCCTTGTTGCCGCTGAGAAAGAGAAGCAGATCATCGACATTCTTGAGCGATTGCAAGAGCGAAACGAATCGCACAATTACTACGCGTACGCGGTCAAAGTCATTAGAGGTGAGATATAAGCGGTGAAATAATCAAATGATGCCGTTCGTCCGATCCGACGAGCGGTAGGTTCAAAATACCCATTTGGACTTGACAAGGTATTGTACGGGTGTTATAATAGAGGTTCGTTAGTAGCAAACATTCCACCCAAACCGATAGAGGAAAACGAAATGAACCAAGCCACAGTCACCACCGCTCGTGTAATCCCCACCGACGACCTCGTCAAGATCCTCGCCGTCAAAGGCGGATGGACCACAGTCGCCGACGTCGGTAACGGTCGCGAGTACAAGGTCCGCAATTCCGCGTTGCACATGATTGTCGAGACCCCAGTCAAGCCCCCGGTCCTGGCCGAAGAAGTCCGCGCACCGAAGGTCACCGCTCCTCGCGAAAAGCTCCCCCTCGAGCAGCGCAAAAACGGCGTGGTGGATTCGCTCTACCTGCAGTTCTACCAGAATTACGCCAAGACCGTGAACGGCAAGACCGTCCGTTCGATGGACAAGGGCGATTTTGTGGCCGTAGAGCTTCGCAAATGCGAAACGCTCGAGCAGGTTTACGCCTTCGTCTCCACCCAAATGGGACTCTCCCGTGCCGATTTGGTCTCGCGCTTCGCACACTTGAACGTCGGGATGCAGCGCATGAACCTCGGCAATATGCTTCGCCGTTACTTGAAAGGAGCGTAATGGACGCCACCCCCACCAACACCCGGGTCCGCCTCTCGAAGGGGCGGTTAGCCGGAGAAATGCTGCATGAAGGTCGAGTCTACAAGTTCGATTGCTCGATCTCGGGCCAGGACATCGACGCCGAATTCCGGACCGTGGGCGAAGAGCCCTTCGACCGGTGGGAGGCGTTCAAAGCCCTCGAGGCCTGGATTGAGGCGCACCTCTGTGGTTAACTGGCCTTTCCCCTTTGGTGACCGCCCCGACGGCACCCACCGCGCGATTGGGGAACCGGTCGCCCCACCCACTCTTGCACTTGTGGAGGACACGATGAGCTTTGAACTCGCAGTCGACGAACACGCCCCGCGTACGGTCGGGGACCCCTTCTACGTCCCGTGGTGGGCGAAGATTCGCCAACTGGACGGTGAAGCGAAAACGTACCGCGCCTGGGACGGCACCGAAATCCGGGGCGG
>Ga0181352_1000250_pt1 | contig 24464 bp, 27 predicted proteins | sample Fa13VDMLBSN_FD_130103 | JGI IMG/M metagenome (GOLD analysis project Ga0181352, IMG submission 130103) | Freshwater viral communities from Lake Michigan, USA - Fa13.VD.MLB.S.N | ecosystem: Environmental > Aquatic > Freshwater > Lake | place: USA: Michigan | collected 2013-09-23 | reverse complement strand
GTTGGCGAAACTGTGCCAATCCCTAAGTTACCGGAGTTAACAAATCGACCAGCTTCAACCGCCCCTGCCATGAACAATAATGCGTTTTCAGCACGAATCCCAAAATTAATACCTGACCCGCCGCTAACAATCCCGCCGCCGTCTGTACCGATATACCCTACTGCTGTGCTTGTCCCACCTTGGTAATAGCTGCCGACACTAGATCCAGTTGTGCCAGCCCCCGCAACAAACCAAGGATTGTTGCCACTTTCAACCCTGATTGTTCCTGCCACGTGTAGCTTGGAAGTTGGCGAACCCGTACCAATCCCTAAGTTACCGGCTGGATTAACAACAACTTGTTGTGCTCCACCCGTAGTGATTCCCACTGTATCCGCTGCGGGAAAGTATAAACCGGTGTTGGGGTCTCCTGTTGTGGTTAGACTGGGGGCGGCGGCTGTACCTGCTGTTAAAGTAGCATTGCCGTTAACCAAGTTTGTGGCGTTGGTGGCCGTGGCAGAATTGCCGCTAAATCCAGAACTAATGAAGTTACCGACGTTTGCCCCGCCTACCGCCACTCCCACCGTGTCAGCGGCGGGAAAATAGAGGCCGGTGTTGGTGTCGCCATTAGGTGATATTGATGGCGCTGCTGCTGTACCTGCTGCAATGCCAACAATGCTGTTGTTTCCCAGCGGTAAACTAGCGCTCATGGGCGTTTGCCCGTCCTTGCTCAAACTTTGAGTAATCGCCGCGGAAATGTCATTCAATTGAGCTTGAAAATCTGCTCCAGTAGCCAAAACCCCCGTCACTGGCGGGTTCCATGTGTTTGTGAGTGGGTTATATTGTCCTGAACCGTTGCGTGGCATGGCTTACTCCAAGTTTTGCAATTTGTAAAGCGTTGATAAATACAATGAAACTATTTCATCAATGATGTTTTGTAGTGGCGTGTCATCTTTGGTTACGGCTTTATAACGATTAGCCTCAAGCCATTTGAGTTGGTTTTTGATGCTTGTGACAATATCGCCTTGAAACTCATTTTCAAGCAATGGAATGTCTTTAATAATTCCATGCCTGCCTTGATAGGCTTCGGCTAAGCTGTCGGCCAGCTCAATAACGGATTCGTAAAACGCACCTAGCGCTTGATGCTTTGCGAACGAACCTTTGCCGGTTACGCGCAAGTGTTCACGGTGGGCAATGTCACGGGCTAGAAATAAAACTGCAATGTATTGAGCGATCATTTATAATAAAATCCTTTTATGTTTGAAGTTTTAATGTTTGCTTTGGGTGTTTTGTATTTGTGGTCGCAGAGAAATAATTAATTTTCTTGTCCAGCAATTACGGGAATTAAACCCCGCAAAGAGTTAATTAAATACGGTGCGTTTAAATTTTGCTCTCTGGCAAGACTGTTTTGAGCCATGTTTGACGTAATAAATGATCTTGCCGCCGGCCTAGCCAAGGGCAAGCCAGCATAAATCAAACCCAATGGGCTGCCGCTACCAATAGCGCCAAGCGTCCCCAATGATGCCCCGCTTGTCCAATCCAATGCACTGATGCCGGGCAATGAGCCCATTTGCTCTGGCGTTTGCGCCGCTTTGGGGTAACGGCTCGCAAATTCAGCCACTTGCTTAAGCTCATCCGAAAGAGGTTTGTTTTTTCGCAGCTCTTTAGCCAATATCCTAGCGTCAACAGTCCCTGTTTGTGGGTTTAATGCCTTTTCAACCGTGTAAGTTTTGGCAATGGTTTGCCGAGCCTCACGCAAGCCGGGAAGTAACTCAGTTTTGCCCAAACTTTCAGCATAATTTTCTAATTCTTTTTCAAGCCTTGACGCTTCTGCTTTAGCTGCTTTTGCTTTGGTTAATTGCTCTGGGTCTGCTGATCTTCCATAGGCTTTGTAATACGCGTCCGCTTCGTTGCGAGCCACACGCAAGTCGTACACCATTTGTTTAGGGTTGAGATCAGGCGTTGCCCGTGTGTTCATCAAAAAATCACCCTTTGTTGCAGGTTTGCTAGGCAATTTTTCAATTGCTTCATATGCTTTCCCTGCTTCAACTCGGATATTATTTAAATCTTCAAGTGAAATAGGTTTGTCTGGCAATAAACCTAAAGATTTTGACACTAATTCATTAGTAATATTTTGATTTTTTGCGCTTGCGGTTTGAGCTGTTGCGATTTTTCCAGAAACGCCTTCCAACAACTTTAGGCCAATACCGGAATCGGCCTGAGATGGGGGGATAATGTATCCTAAATTTCGCGCTTCAATAACTTCGTTTTTTACTGGGCTTCGGGCGGCTCCTTGAGCAACCCTTCCAACCACTGGCAATGCTGCGCCTATACCTGCCCCCATAACTGCATCTTCGGGGTCTAAAATCGCCGCTGTTGTCGCTCCCGTTGCTGCACCGCCTGCCACTTTTGTGGCGAGTTGTTTCGCCCCTTGTGCTGTCGCGATAGGTGCAAGTTTTTGGCCTGTTGACATTCCACCTGTTCGGAGCGATTGAATCAATGGGGCAGCCCTAGAAGCTGCTCCGGGCAACATTGAAACACCTTTGGCTAACGCTCCGCCAGCGGGCAACGTTCCTGCAATTTCTGCCACCAGTTTTGCACCGCCAGCCGTAATCGGGTTAGCTTCGGCATAAGGCTGCAATTCTTGCGCTAAATTACGCTTGCCCATCGCTGCGTTCTCTTGCAACCATTGGCCCGCCTGCTGTGCGCCTAGCTTCTCTAAACCCATTCCTGCAAGGTTTTGCGCCCCTAGTGCCACATTGCCTACGCCCGCACCTAATCCCGCCCCTATCGTCTCTAAATATCCTTTAGATAGCTTGGCTCGCTTTTCTGGTGCTGGTGTCGGCTCTGATGCTTTTGGCTGCTCCGCCTGCATCCTGCGGATTTCTGCCGCAAACTGTCGGGCTGCATCCACGTCACCCGCTGCATCTGCGTTAATTAGTGCTTTGTGTAGGCGTTCAATAGTAGCCATATTAGTACTTTTCCAAAAGGTCGGTAATGCTTGGGGCTGCGCTGGGTTGTGGCGCGTCTTTCGGTACGTTAGGTGCGCCAGCATATCGCATTTGAATTTGTTTTATTGTTGCAAGGGCTGCACGTTTCGTCTCGGCTGGTATTGTTGGGTCGCCTATCTTACCTGCCATTTGTTTATATAGCAAAACATCAAGATTTGATGCCTGGCCAGGCATTTTGGGCATTTTGCTAACCAATTCGCCTTCAATGGCTTTTAACTGTGCCGCTGCTTGTGCGCCCGGTGTTGATACGCCAATCACTCGCATTAATTCATCCACCGCAACACCGCCATATGAACCCGTCGCTTTATTTAATAAGCCTTCGGCCTGAGCAATTACCGCGAGCGCATTTTTTGCGTCTCGTTGGCCGGTAGAGTTTGGCAATGGGACTATTTTACCTTGTGGGTCTTGCGCTGTTGGTTTATAGACAAATCCGCCTAATTCTTTGTCATATGTTGGCTTTTCTTGCGTGCCTCCTATAATCTGGCGCGTTTCCTTTTGCCCTGATAGTAGCATTTGCTTTAATTCTTTGTGCGCAGCCAATCGCTCCGCTTGGCTTGCTCTTGCATCCGCCAGCCTAAATTGCAGCTCTTGCATACGTGCTTCACGTGCTAATTGTGCTTCTTGTGCGCGTGCTTCTCGTGCTAATTGTGCTTCTTGCGTTCTAAATGCTCGATTTTCTTCACGCTCTTTTTGCTGCGCCTCAAGTTGGGGTAATTGTGCAAAGCCTTGCAATGCTGCTTGCTGGAATTGTGGAACACCTGATTCCATCAATTGCGCGTAAGCCCCCCGTATGTCTTGTGCTTGCGCTGGTCGGGTCGGCCCCATCCCATCGGCTGCCACGTTTTCGGGTGTGCCTTGCATCTTCTCGATGTATCCTCTAAGCGCATCTGCAACTGCTTGGCGTTTAGCTTGAGTGAGTTGTTTTATCTTTTCAAATTCTGCCTTTTCACCTTGCGCCCCTTGATACTGCCGTAAGGCTTGGGCTAAATATTCCAACCCATGTGGGGCTATGTATCGGCCGCCCACCATTTGCCCCTGCAATTCAGGCTGTTGGCGCATTTCAGCAAATCGCTTTGCACTTAATTGAGCTTGGGCTATTGCTGCATCATAGTCATTGTTGTCGTACATATTGCCCTTTCTTAGCCACCAAACATACCACTGCCACCGCCGCCGCCATTAAAAAACGTTTGCATACCACCGCCACCGCCACCGCCACCGCCGCCACCACCAAAAAACGTTTGGGCAATTTTCATAGCTGAATTTACCGCTTGCTGCTGCCTTGCTTGCTGAGCGTTGTAAGAATCCATGCCCTGCTGATATCCCAACATTCCAGCTCTTACGTAATCAGGGCCAGCTACATTGGCCTGCTGCACGCCTGATTGCATTGCGTAGGGTTGGAATGTCGGATTTTGCACCTGTGCGCCACTTCGGAGCGCGTTAATTAGGTTTAATGGCCTGTCTTTCTGCATCGTTTGTTCTTGCAGTAAACGGCCACGCATATCGGCCTGATTGCCGTAACGGAGATTTTGCTCATTCAATGCGTTCATGCGTGAGGCTTGGTCTAGCGTAATACCTTCGCGTGCCGCTTGTAGCTCTAAGTCATTACGACTCTGCCCCGCTAAATTCATCTCTCGCTGATAGGCTTCCGATCCTAATGTAATACCTTGATTGGCCAACCGCTGCGCCAATTCGTTCTCACGCTGCTGTAATGTCGGCTGTAACCGTGACATTATCGCTTGTTGCGCTGTTTGCCCAGCGTTTATCGGGGCTTGTGGTAGTGCGCTTAAATCTAAACCTTGCAGTTCAGGCAACTTGGAAAAATCAAGGTTCGGGTCTTCTAGTAACCCTCGTGCTTTGTTTAAACCTGTTTGTGCAATATCCGCATACTGCCTGTCCATCGACATTTGAGCGTCAAGCGTCGCCTGTGCCTGCGGCGTCAATTTCATGTCCTGCCGCCAATTGCCAGCGGGGTCTTGACTGTATGTCAGTTGGCCGTAGGGGGTATATTGGTTTATGCGGTTTGCTCTTGCTTGCGCTTCAACTAATCGTTGATTGGCTTCGGCAGTTTGTCGGGCTAAATCTAAATTGCCTTGTGATGTTGCTTTTGCTGCGCCTACGTAGTCAACCGGCGCTGGTTCTTTTACTTTGTCCGGGCCAATGCCGAAACCTCTTGCGACATTTGGCACAAAACTGCCTAACCCCAATAATACCTCGCTATTGAATTGGCTATGCGTAAGCAAATTAACCGCCAAATCAATCAAACCTGAAATATCCATTTCATCCCCTTAACGCTTTTGCGTAATTGTTGTTTAGGAACCTGCACTCGCTTTTAAATAGTCTAAAAACGTGCATATCGGCATCAAGGGTGGCTTGGCTTAATGTCGATTCTAAAACAAACCCCAGCCGTAATGCAAGGTTTATGCTTTTTTCATTGTTTGCTTTAATAAATGCTGTGAGTCTGTTTACTGGTGCGCGATTAAATGGGTAATCAAACATCATTGCAAAAAACTTTTTTGAAGGGGGATGCTTTATTACACAACTCATCACAAGTTGTGCGCCATTAAAACCGCTGTACACCACTGCTGCAATTATTTGGTTATCGCTGCCAATTTGTGCAATTGCACGCAAATCTTTCCCGCATATTTCATCGTCAATTTCTTGTTCTACCCACGGCACAATAATTGAAACATCGAAGCAATACATCAATAATCCAATACTCCGCCCTGCTGGTAGGCTGCGCTCCAATTCATAAATTGCACCTCTGAGCCATTATTCTGCACAACCATGCTTAAAGTTGCAGCGTTGCCGATTCTTCCTACGGTTTTCCACCCGCCAGTAAACACCGTCATATCACCGCCCCACGTCATGTTTGCGTTATTCCAGTGCATGGCGTTCCATATCATGCCGGTAGGTGGTTCATATGATAATTCTCCTGTCGGCAGGTTGTTTACAAAATCTACATTCACATCATATAAAACCTTTGGCCGACCATTGCTCAACATGTACGGTTTTACCATAGTGAACAGCTTGTTTCTAGCCATGTTGCCAAAATATTGGTATGACGGCAAAACAGTCGCAGTTATAGGGATGCTGTTATCGCTGTCACCCGTCCAAGCCTTTTGAACGCTGTTCCCGTTGCCGTAAAATAAACCCGCACTTGTGACAAGCATCACAGAAGCATCCCAGCCGGTGAATTTAGTCCATGCACCTGTGATAGTGTTCTGTACATATTGAAAGTTCGCACCGTTACCCTTCGGCACATTTAGCAAAATAGCATTGTTATCAGCGTACACCGTAACCTGCCAGCCAAAATTATTTCGATACTGTCCGGCGTTAAGTGATACGGCATTTTGTATTTTGTCTGTTAATGCAGCTTGCCTGTTTATCGTTGCGCTTAATAATTGCTGCGACAATGGAAAAACACCTGTAAGCGTGTTCAATATTAAATCACCGCCTAGCTTCGTTCCACATCTGCGGCCTAGTGGAATACCAACATAAAACACCCCATGTAACGCCCATGTATTCGCATTGCTCGGGTCTGTGCCTGTAAACACCGCCAATTCGCCATTCGTAGTAATCACCGCTAGCCTATCATCCATACCGTCGCCAGCGTCAACCGTCCAATTAAACACCGCATTGATGGTTCCACCGTGGTTAAACACTGCGCCTAAGTCAATCTCACTGGCCTGCCCTGCATAAGCATTTACGGGCAAGTAAAACACCTTCAGGCTGGTTTTTTGGCCAAAGAACAAACGATTCTTAAACGAAACCACGCTCGCAAAAGTTGCGCTGTCTACGCTGTTAACGGTAGGTATGGTGAACGTTGTTCCGTCGTAAGCGTGCATCTTGTCCACACCATTGACCATAATCAAAAAAGATCCGCCCGGTATCGTCACCATTGCCGTTTGAAAATCGCTGCTTCCAAACCCCGTGTGAATCGGTGCGCCTGCTGCGCCTTGTGTCGTTGCATCGTAAATGTTACCGTTGCAGGCTGCGAGTAGCTTTGAATTTCCATTGATAGGTGCATACTCCATCAGACTGCGTACTTGCCCCGGTAACCCCGTTAGCCATGCTGTGCTTCCCTTCCGTGTTGCTATGTAGGTTGGGTATGTCCACCAGTTCTCCATTTCAATCGCTTCATTCGGCTTCATGCCAACGATTGAATCACGGTCGTTTAATCCCCCCACTGGCGCGGGTAGTGAGGTGAATTGGGCTGGTGGTCTAGTTGCCATTACGTAGGGCTTTCACTAGGTTTTGTGGGGGGGTAGGCTGTTTCTCTTTGGCCAACAAATCGGGTGCCGCCACACCCATAGCTGCGGCTATTGCCGCTGTTTTGCGGAATGGGTCGAAGGCGGCGAAGCGTGAACGAATTTGGTCAGGATCAATAATTGATATTTCATCAAGATTGCCATTCCTATACAAATTCATTTCATCAATTGTTCCAGTTGGTTTTGCGCCAATTACTTGTGGCCGCATACCAGAAATATCCAAATTTAAAGGCATTGATGATTTTTTTACCAACGGATAAACCGCGCCATAATCTCTTGCATACGAACTTGCAATTTCTGCATTTGGCGACATAAATGTGCCATCTCGGAAATCCATATATCCAACTGGTTCATTCTTTGCTAATTTGTCTCTGTATTTTTGAAGAAATTGCTCAGAACCTTCTTGGTTTGCTTTTGGCATAAATTTTTGGACATTTGGGTTGCCACCGTGATAAACATCATCAGTAAACCCCATAGCCTCCGCACGCTGCGCCGCCGTGTTGTTTGCCGGCAAACCCAAACCCCCCTTGGATAGTGGTAACGCTGCTCTCTGCTGTGCCAATTTTAGTGCTTCTGCTTGCAATCCTTGCGGTGCTCCCAAATCAATAGCCCCTCGTTGCCCCCCAGCCATACCGCCGCCCTTTGGCTTGGCGATATTCTCGCCCATGTTCCTGAGTGCCGTTGCTATCTCTTTGGCTTTCATTGCTCCAACCATCGGCAAAACCAAACCCGTAGTTTCTCCCAATGTTTGCGCCATTCCCTCGGGTACTGGTGCTGTTAATCCCTGCCTTCGCATCCATGCGCTGCCGCCTACGGGCTCCTCTGAGCCTAGTCCAACACGTCCTAAGCCTGCGTTGATTAAATCAACCGGTGCGGCCACCGTGTTGGCTACTTCATTACTCGTAGCTTGCACATAATCTCGTAATGCTTTGATGATTGCGTTTTTATCCATGATTATTGACTCGGGAAGCTACCATCGATCAAATTTCTGTTGGTAAGCAAAATATTGCCGCTTGCTTGGCTCAAATAAAGTTTTGCCGCGCTCTTGTCTTGTGATTTTGCACGTTCTAACAACGCTCTAAATTCACTTACATCAAAAGTAACATCAAGCCCTTTTGATTGCTTCCATTGTGTTTTTAAGCCTGTGAGCATCAATGAATCTGGGAACACACAAGTATCATTATCGGCTGTGAATGTGGTTTTACTCGTCCCATCGTTGCCAATAACCCACGCGTTTGATATGTACTCAAACGATGCCATCTGTCCGGGCGGTGGGGATGGGTTAATCTGCAATGAGTTTCCTAAAATCCTAAATCGCTGCCTCGGCCCTGCTGAAACAATACCGCTTTTAAATGTCTGCCATTCCTGCGCTGATTTCGGGCCTAGCAACGGCCAGCGGGTCGTGCGATTCCATTCTGTCTGTGGTACTTCCCTATCCCAATCGCTTGGTAATGGGAATTTGTTTTGCGTAAACTCAAGCGATACCGTGCCGCTTTCAGTGGCGGCCATGTCCATCGTTACGGTAGTAGCCCCCACGCTGGTAATCTGAGCGAAAGGCATTACACCCACACCCAGCGCGGTGAAGTTAGTATTCAACCCCGCTACTGAGCTGAGCCCCGTAATCACGTTACTGCCTGCCGTTAGCGTGCCGGTGTAAGTGTATTGAACGGTCGTAAGCAACGCCTCTTTATCCAGACGCTGCCATTCGTATTGTTTGACTAAATCTCGCCCCAAACGATTCAATAACGCCAACATTTGTCGGACTTGCTTATCATTTGAGCTGATAACCGCTGTGGGTCGGTCTAATGCCAATTCATCGCAAGTGTCTTGAATTATTTGAAGCAAGGTAGTCATTCAATCAGTTCCTTTTTGCGTCGTGTTTTCGTTTCGCTGATGTCGTTGATTTGAGCCTGTAAATCAGCCAGACTTTGCTTTAATTGAGCGTTTTCCGCTGCTTGTGCGGTAATCTGGGCGGTTCCCGCTTCTGCCTCTAGCCATGCTTTGGCCTTGGTGCGTAAATCACCAAAACCCATGCCTAATTTAGCTACGTGAGCATCGCTGATATTGCTCAATGCTTCAACAGTGTGAATTTCAAAATACTTGCATTCTTTCAGTAATGCCCGTGTAATGTGCGGCCATTGTTCCAAAAGCGTACCCTCTTGGGCTATTGCTTCTGAATTTTGATATTTCGCCCATGTGTTAGGAAAACGCTGTTTATCGTTTTCGTCTGCTACGCGCTCAATAATGTTATTGGTATCACCAGGCACCATGATTCGAACAAAGGGCACATCCTTAAAAATAGGGCGGCCTTGTTTCTCTGATTCGGCCTTTAATTCCAAAGTTTCGGTGTAAAACTGGACAAATAAATGTGATTCGGCTTGAGGATTGCTCATAGTCTTTCTCTTTCAGAAGTAAAAACCCCCGTTAGGGGGTGGGGTGGTTAAACGCTAGCCTTCGCAAACCAAGCACGGTCGCCAGCGGCCATTGCGGTGGCTGGGCTGGTATATGCCCCGCCTGAGCTGGTAGCTAGGAAAGTGGTTGGGCTAACAGTACAAACTGCGGTTGAAGCAGGAATTGCGCCGTTAGCTTGCGCGTAAACGTACAGTTTGCCGTCGCTGCCAAATACTTGCTGACCCAAACGGACATTGGCAATTTTGCCGTTTGCCAAGTCTGCCGCTAAAGTAATGGTGACTAAATCCGCACCGCTGAGGGGGGTTGCTGAAAATGGAAAAGCCATTTTTTAATCCTTTCTAAAAAAGGGGCGATTGCCCCTGTTTATTATTAAGCTGATAAAACTCCGTTAAACTGTGCGCCTGAGCAAGTCAAGTTGCCAGCCCAGCCAATCAGTTTCACAACTGCATCTTGGTTCACAGATTGACGATCTCCGCCGATTGGACCAAAGTTGCGGTCGCGGTGAGGTCTGAAGAATATGTACTTGCTGTTTAAGAAATACATGCGGTTGGAAGGAATGGATCCACCGATACCGCCATCAAGGAACACGTCACAATTCAAACCTGCGCCCAAATATTTGATGGATGTGAAACCTGCTGCTGCACTGTCTTCGCTTGTTACGCGCTGGATAGCTTGCAACGATTCCAAAAAGAAACGGTAGTAGTTGTTATCAGCCACGATCATATCGGGGCGGTCGGTGCCACGGACTAATTGAACGGCCAAGCGGTTCATGTAGCTCTGAATGTTGGTGTTTGATACTGCCGCGCCGCCATCCGTCACGCCGCTAAATGCAGCATTGCGCCAGAACGTCCAGTTTGCACGCGAAATTCCGCCATAAGTCCCACTAGTGGGGCTGGTGCTGATTGCAGCCTGTAACCCAGTGATATCTTTACCGCCGTTTCCAGTGCCATCGCTGTAAATGCCTACGCTGATCTGGTTCATCAATTGACCTTCAGCGATCTGAATACGGCCTTCAAGCATATCAATAATCTGCTCTTTACCGCTATTCTGCAACATCTCGAAACCGCTGATTGATACGGCTGCTGCGTATTGCTTCAGATCAAATTGAGCGGCGCTGATAGGGCTGTTAGGCGTGATATCAATCACGTCATAACCACTGTATGAGCCAGCGTTAAGAGTTGATGCATCGTTATACATCAATTCTTGCATAATAACGTTACCGCCGCTAACGGTTTTAACGTTGCCGCGGTTTTTCAGCTTCATCAACAAAGCATTATTTTTTGTAACCGAATCGGCTAACTTGCCTGAACGGAGTTGAATGGTGGTAGTGACGATGTCACTCAAATTAGCAAAAGTTGCCATGATTTCCCCTCAAGGTTCATTTATCAAATTGGGCTTCAAGAATATCTCTCAAACTGCCCGCTACGGTTTGACTGCCTGATGAAGTCGGTGAGCTGCCTCTAACACTTACGCTTGCGGCTCTCGCTCGCTGGTTCCGTGCCTGCTCCTCCTGCTGTCGTCTAGCTTCTGTCTGTTGCCGCTCGATAAGGGTTTGCCTGATATCGGGTCGCATCCATATTGACATCTCATAAGCGTCTTGTAATGATTGGGCTTTTCCTGTTTCCAGTAAATCAGCCATGTCATTACGCACCGCATCGAAATGCTCTCTATCAGCCGTCGCAAATTGCGCCAGTTCGTGGTTCGCTTTCGTTTGCTCTTGCTGTTGTAGTGAATTTTGCCACACTTGTTGCGTCATACGCAACTCATTTAACTGATTCATCAAATATTGCATCTGTGGATCAATGTTTTGGGGTTGTTGCGCCAAATTTAAATCAACCCCGTACTCCTGCGCCAATGATTGTAGATATTGCGCTTTGGTTGATGGGTCGCTGTGCCTTAGTGTGTGATCTGCTTGTAATAACCTTTGAATGGCCTGTGGCGCATCCAATCCTAGTTGCTGAATATTTTGCGCGTAGGGTGCAATTGCTTGTTCAAACGCTCTCGCGCGATGCGCGTGCCCTTTGAACTCCTCAATCCCCTTCAAAAAATCTGATTCACGTCGGTTTGCTTCGGCCGTTAATACCTTGATTTCTTGTGGCGTTAAAGCCTCCCCACGTTCCGCCTTAATGTAAGCCTGTTTTGCTTCGGTTTTCCAGCTTGAAGGCGCTTTTATTTCTGGCTGTTCTGGCAATGTTTGCTCTAATGGCGGGTTTTGCTCTTGTTGGGTATTAGTGTACTTGCCCTGCTCATCACGTGGCTGCGGTTCCGATTCGGGCGCGCTGGTTTCTGCTGCGGGCTGGTTTGCCTGTGCTGTTTCGTCTTTTTCAAAAGCCTGCTCAAGTGCTTCACGTAGGTTTTCCATGAGGTTCTCTCTGGTTGTTAAAAAATCAATATCCTAGCCGGCTCATTGCGTTAGCAATGTCTTGTTTGATGTTCACTGCTGGTCTGTTGTCTGTTCGTTGACTCATGTGGGCTTTTATCTCATTGCCCACCTCCACAAGCCTGTGCTCTTTTAAATGCGCTCGATGCTGTGAACGCGACCCTATCCATTCGCCGGTGACTTGGCTTTTATAACCATTAATGTCATTCATAACCATTGGCGCATTTGTTGCGTCCGGTGTGTATTCGCTTCGACGAATTAGCTTGCCCGTGATTCGGTCTTGCACCCATCCGCCACGCTGCACTTTCCCGCCAAAAACTTGCTGAAAGTTGCTTGCAAATGCATCGTGGTTTGTCGGTCTTTGCTTGTCCCCTTTTCCTGCTTCGTGCGCCATAATTCACTCCTAATATGAAAGTAAAAGCAACTCAATCGCCTCTTCTTCCTCATCCTCTAGGCGTTTTAGCTCTAGCATGATGCTGATTCGCTTGGCAATAAATTGTTGCGCTTCTAGATTGGTTTTAAGTCCCGTGTAATCAATGTTAAATTGTGCTCTTGCTTCGGGCACTGCTTTTATAGCCTGTTCGGGGGTGCGTTTTACGGCCTCAACTATTTCCTCTAGCTGTGGTAATTTTTTCTCGTGCTGCTTCTTCCACCACTTGTAATAATAATCGCCGCCGTCGTGAGTATCAGGCTGAGTTATTGAGCCCCAAGCATTAGCCCATGACCGCCCCCAAGATAAACCCCAAGCGCTTCTCATACGGGATTCCACGGATCTACTTCAGTACCAACGCCCTTAACTTCAATATCATTTACATATTGAATGTTTGCATCTACTACGCCAGCCGTTGTGAAAGTCAATTGAGCTGTTTTGCTTTCAATGTCGTTTAGTATGATTTCGTTGGCTCCGTCCCAATTCAGTTGGCCAGCTCCTACGACGTTTGAACCATCGTATATCGTTACTGTGTACTGACCCGCCGTTGTAGCTGGTGAAGTCGGTACACTGCCCCAATAAACACTGGCGCTAGTGCTGTCGCTTAACGTTATTCCGCTAATAGGTGATGCTCCCGCCCCTGCGTTCCCGCTTTTAAACATTTTGGCAGTTAAGGTAGTCAAGCCTGCCGTCACATACGGAAATTGTATTTCGTTCGCCATGATTAAATCCTCACGGTTTTAAAAGTATTAGCGGCGGTTTTTTGTGTTCTAAAAGTTGCCGAAGTATTAGCGGCAATAGTAGTATTGCCGATATAAGCATTACCAGTATTACCAGCTATAGTTATTGTAAAGCCAGTTGCTATATTAACTATCGACCAAGTAAAACTTCTAAGCGTTTCTAAACCGGCTATAACGCCAGAATCTGTACTTGTGCCAGTAGGTAAAGTAAATGTAATATTAGTAGCGGGGTCGCTTTGAATTACAAGTCTTAAAAGCTGTGCAATTGTCAATGTTACGGCGGTGTTTTGGGCTGATAGTGCACTGTTGCCTTCGTAAACAACGCCATTAGAGGATGTTCCAGAATTGCCATTTCTTAAACTTACCGTTGTTCCCGTATAAAAAGTGTGAAACGATGACGTCGTGTCTACCGAATACCACTGGGATGAATTGGTGGCTCCAATTGCAAAATCTACCGCAGCAGCAGCTACCGTGGGACGTGTTACTATTTTTGTACCAACCGACCTTGTTGTGACCGCCGGTATCGCAAGGCCCACATCTTGAAACTCAATACGAGAACCGACATCGCCCGCCATTAAAATAGCGGGCTGATTATTCGCCGCATCCCACAACTTGGCTGCGGTTATCTTATCTATCGCATCAACAGTGTCAAAAGTTGCGTTCATGTAATTAGTCAAAATATTGTCTAAATTCAAAATGTAAGTATTGCCAGTTGGGGTTGTTGACCCGTAGTTTGTCCCCGAGTGCGTCCAAGAACCACCAGAAGTATTTATTACATAAGCCCCGTTTCCAGACGCAACGCCTGTCAATACTCTCACGTAAATATCATATTGAGTATTACTTACTTGAACAACTCTTGTGTTCGCTGTGTCTAACGCCCCACCCTCACCTAAAGTAAAACCTCGCCCCCAACCATAAAAATTTCCCGTGCTCCCAACAGTAAAATCGACGCCATCACTTGTATTGAAAAAGAACGTATATTCAGATGATCTTCTCGTATCTCCAAGTAATGAATTGTTATAGAGAATTTTTAGGCTTAGCTTTTCTTGTGTCTGCGTTGTCGTCCATCTACCGACATACATATACGTATCTGTACCGCCAGTGTTCGCTGGTAAAGTATTAGTGTAGAAGTCAGCATTACCGCCCGTTAAAGTGGTTGCCGTGGAAGCGTTGCCATTCAATGAACCGACGAAAGATGAGGCCGTTAATACACCTGTTCCGGTTAAAGATGCCACCTGTGTCGTTCCAGCATACCATTTGAACCGTGCCGTGGTAAGTGGAACACTTTGCCATATTGCCAGCGTCTCTACCCCTATGCCATAATCTACGTTTCCGGTTCCCATGTTGGGATATAAAACGATTTTTGTTCCAACCGATCTTGTGACGGTATTAGGTGCCGCGACACCAGTAGCGCTGAAATCTATCCGATTGCCAACCGCACCATTAAGGCATAATTGTCCTAAGCTGGGGCCTGTGCCTGCGTTGTTCGCCCTAGTCAATACAAGTTGATCGGATAATGTGGCTGTACTTGCACTGAAGTCCCCACTTGCATCTCTTGCAATAATGGCTGATGCCGTGTTTGCATCAGTAGCGGTAGTGGCTGAATTCACCACTTTACCTGCTGTTGAAATGGTGTCTAGCTTTGTGTCAGCAATGGAACCTGTCAGCATTGTATTCGTAACAGTGCCTGTGTCACCCGTGGTTACAAGTGTTCCATCAACGTTGGGTAAAGTGTAAGTGCGTGTTGTCGCCGTTGCTATGCTTGATAGCTGGAATTGCGCTTTCTTGCTGTTGTCTGCGTCATCCTGTAAAAACGTAGCGCTATCGGTAAGTGTTTTATTAGTCAGGGTATCTGTGCTCGATGCAGAAATACCACCTAAACCCGATAGCGTGTAGGTAGGGACATTCAACGTATTACTTGCGAAAGTTGCTGCCCCACTCGATCCAGTAACCGTAAGTGATATAGCTGCTTGCTTGTTATTAAACGTAGTCCAATCGGCACCAGATAACGCTCCGGCTTGTGTGCCGGTTGCTGTCTGAATACCAAGTGTAGTAGCTGTGCCGCCATTAAATGATCCGCCGGTTAAGGGGCCGCTGATTGTCAGTGCCTGTGGTGTGTTTGCGGTTAATGTGATATTGGCTGTACCGTTGAAAGCAACACCGTTAATAGCCCTTGCGGTTTGTAACGCTGTTGCGGTGGCCGAGTTACCCGTTGTGTTTTGATTAAATGTAGGCCAGGGCTGTGATGCTGCAAAGGCAATATTGCCTGTCATTGTGCCACCAGATTTTGGCAAAAAATCCGGTGTCCAATTTGCCCAAGCTGTGCCATTGTTCCGGATGATTTGCCCTACGGTGGGTGACGTTAAATTGACATCACTTAATTGAGTGAATGAATAATCGCCCTCCTGTGGTGTGATTGCGCCTGTTCTGCCAAATACTGAAAGCACGTTATTGCTTGATATTTGTATATAAGTGCTCCCGCTCCACCTGTAAATTATATTTGTATCAAGGGCTAGATAGATAACCCCAGATGTTCCGGTAGTTGGAAAAGATGCTAAATTAGCAAACTCTAAAACGTCATCAACATAAGAGGGCAATTGCGCCGAGGGTACCTTTCCGCCTGCGTCTAACCCCGCGTAACCGTTGGGCTGCCCCTTGCTGGTGAGGTTTTCAGGCGTGAACCCTAGAGCGGCTACAACTTCTAAATAAACGGTTTTGATTTTAGTGATTAGTGCCATGCTTAACCTAACTTCAAAAAGTACGCAACCAATCCGCAAGCCGCCCCAACTAACGAGCTACCCGCCGCAATAATCATCATTGCTCCTTTAATTTTGCCTCGGCCTTCAGCAAGCAACAATTTGATATCATGCACTTCAGAGGCCAAAGCGTCAATTTTACGATCTAAATTGCTGATTCTGGTGTCCATGTGCTTAAATCGCTCTTCGTGCTTTGCAATTTCTATATCGTTCATTCTGTCACCTCTATTGCAGCAATGGCTTTACCGTTTTTGTCTCTTTGTATTACCCGTTTTCTTGGCTTTTTAAATTCTTCCGCTGTTCCCAGTAACGCTTGCGCCACTGTACCAAGTTTGTTAACCACCTCTGATATATTCGCGCCATGCACCTCACTCGCTTGTGTCAATATATCGGCGATTCCGGTTAGCTTTGATTCCCCATCGAACTGCACGACGGTGCTAGGCTTCGCTTGCGCTGCCGCTTGCATTTCTGCTATCTGTAATTTCGTTTGAGCCTCTAATTGAGCTTTGTAGGCTTGCCGTTCGGTTTCTGCCTGCTGCTTCAATAGCTCCAGTTCTTTAGACGTATCGGCTTTGAATTGCTCAATCTGCACTTGCGCCTGTAATTTGACTTGTTCCGCTTGCTGCTGCGCTTGAAGTTTAGACGCTTCAACCTGTTGCCGCGCTTGCTCTATTCCCGCTTCGTGCTGTAAGCGCATGTTATCCGCTTGCTGCTGGGCTTGCGCTTTCATCATTTCGGGATTAGGCTGCTCTGGTTTAGGTTCGCGCATTTTTTCCAATGTGCTTTCTAATGTGGCCTCTAATGCTCTACCACTCTTAAACGTCCGCACAACAAACATCATGGCCTCACCTACCAACGGCGCAAGCTCGGGCGATTGCTGAATAATCGGTAAGCTGTTATTCATGGCTTGACTAAAAGCTGTTAAAAACTCTATTCGGCTTTGCTTTTCTGCCATTTCATCCATCTCCGCCAAACTCTCGGCCTCGATGTCGATTCGGTAATTCCGCGCGGGTTCGCTTTTTATGAGCTGCAATGCCTGCTCAGCATATTGAGCATCGTCCGTGCCTTGAATCCCACTCATGTTGATAAGGGTGTTCGGCGAATACAAATCCATCATCAATTGAGCCTTGATTCTCAAGGTCTCCGTGACAAATAGCGCTACGTTGTGCTGTAGGCTCTTCAACCTCATTGAAGCATATTGGCCTTTGATCTGCTGCGCTGTGGCGGTCTCGCTTGCCATGCTTGAGCCTCGAATAATATCGCTTAACCCCGTCACGTCATACACTACCTGTTTAGCTCGTTCCCTGCTTTCATAGCACGTCTGCAATGCTTTGATAACCATATCAAGGGGCATAAATTGAACAGTCCCCTGCACGCCGCCTTTTTCAGAAAATGCAGCCCAGCTATCCACGGGGATAAGCACGTTATCCACACCTTCATTTAACATCCGCTGAATTGCAGGCTGTGAAGCGTCGTACACGCCCACCACCTTGATCGCATCAACTAATAATCCTATTCGCTTAGTCAAATCGTCGATTTCGTCGGCTTGATCTTGGTACAAAACATAATCGGGCACGGGCACAAGCGTGTCCGTCGTCATTGTGGCGAATAATGGTTTCGGGCATGGCCAAAAGTTATCAAGTCCGTACGGGTCGGGTTTGTGGTCTAGCACCTCATCACACCCCTCGGCAACCCAGTAAACGCACTCTTCGGATTTGTCCCATATCTCCCATACCTGCGCTTTCTTCATGCGGTCTATTTCTGATTGGTTCATGCCTTGGGTACGCATCTCATCCAGTCCGATAGGCTCATGCGTCATGGGTATGCGCTTGGTAATGTCCTCACCAAATCGGGACTCAAGCTCATTTCTAGCCATGTACACCCTACGCGCTACCCACGTGACCTCATCCCAACATCTTGCCGGTGTGCATCTGAAGTCCTCCCAATACACATAATCAACGGGTGTCGTTTCGGTTTGAATTTCGCCTTGCTGAGGAATGATTGCAGTTGGGAGGTTCTCCATAACTGGCTGTTCGTAGCCCTCTAGCTCTCCGCCTACGGTCTCAATCTCTTTTGCTTCAAATCTAACCCATACAGTCCCACGGCCTGACAATAAGCGGTCTAGTGTGGCGGAACGGGTGCTGTTTTCAAAATCACCGTAATTATCAATCTCGTATTGCAGCGCACGCTCCATGATAACCGCTGCCGTGCGTGCTATTGGGTCTTTGTCCTTCCACCTGCGCTCCACTTGGGCTTTTGGTGTCTTGCCATAAAGTGAAGGCATTAAAACCTGTACGTTTGACCATAGTATGTTGTACCGCTTGTTCCCGTCATAGCTGCTGCTGCGGTCGTCCCTGTACCGTTTGACAATCTTTTTGGCTCGCTTAATCCACTTGTCATCAGCTTTTTTAGCTGATTGCAATTCTTGATGCAATGATTGAGCCGTCTTTTTAGGCTTCATATCCTGCTGGATAACGGTCGGGTCTGTGTCCATAATGTGTCAAGTGGTTCCGTTGTGATTCTGCCATTTTGCCCTTTTACTGGGAAAATATCCACTTTTTTTGTTAAATCTTGCGTTTTTTCTGCAATTTTCTGCGCTCCATAACAAAAGGCATCCGCGGGATGGCTCGCCCAATTGTGTACGGGCTCCCTGCTCATGATGCCGGTCTCCTCGTTGTAGGAAAATTCCCACGCTCTTAAGCCGTCTAAACCTACTTCGCATAATTCCTTATTAAATGCGCATCGGTTGATAATCGTTCGTGAAGCCTCTATCTGGTCCTGCTTCTTGCTCTGGGGGACTATCTCGCACGTTCCCGCGCCAAAAGCCTGCAAGAATTTCTCTAGGGTCGTGTGTCTGCTTTGGAATGTCTTAGCTCTTGCGTCGTGGGGCAACCAAATCTTTGCTTTCTTCCCCCCTAGCTCCCTGATATTGTCCTGAATCCGCGGTATCCACTCATCGGCATCTAGCCCCGTGTCTGCGTCGTACTTCAGCACATTGAAACCACCCGGCACGGCCTGCCAATACCAAAATGATGCAGTATCCCTAAATCCCAAATCAGCACTAACCCCCATCGTGTCGCCGTTCGGGTCGTACTTCACACCGTCGTGGATCCGGCCTTCTCGTTCCGCTTTATTGACCCACTTCGCCAAAATAGCCCCAATTGAAGCCCCGTACTGCCCACCCCACACATGCTCGGCGCGGTCGGAATCTGCTTTGTAATCAGCCTCCATATCACCCCTTAGCGGGGTTTCATCAAACCACGGGTTATCATTCCAATTCACATTGACAACGATCATGTCTTGACGCTTTTCACCTCTGAAGAATTTGTCCACCGCATCGGTTTTGAATCTCGGGTTCCACGTAAACCATAGTTCGCTATTAGGCTTACGAATGGTTGGGCGTAATAGGTCTAGGCTGTACTGGCTCAAGGTCTGGGCTTCTTCCACCCAAGCACAGTCATACCCTTCAAGCGATTTAATTGAATCTGCCGTGTGATTCTGCATGCCTTGAAATATTATTAATCCCCCGCCGCGCTTGCTTCTGATCTGAGTGTCCAAAATCTCAAAGTAATCGCCGGCATTGAGTGCGCTGATTTTGTCTTCAATCAGCCTTTTAACCGACTGCCCCAATGATTTCTGAATCTCGCGCACACACACCGTTCGTCTCTCTGGGTTCATGATGTGCTCTTCAATCACCATTTCGGCCATGAATTGGGATTTCCCCCCACCCCGCCCACCGTATGCGCCTTTATACCGGCATGGCTCTAAAAGCGGTAAAGCCCATTCAGGGGTTTGAATCCTGAGTACCGTCATTTCTTCACAATGACCCGTTCAATCTTCTGCACTTGCAACCCACCAGATAATTCAACCTGCTTCGGGGCGTTGTACCCGTGCATGGCGTTAAGCTCTTTAATCGCGCCTGCCATGCCTGTTGAACTGTTCTGCACCTGCGCTACCTTGTAAGCCTGAACAAGCGCTTTAACGCTCATTTCGCGCGTCCAGATGGCCTTTTTCGCCAATTCCGCCTTCAATTCCGCCACCCTTGCCGTTACCTTCACATCTGCCATTAGCTCAGATGCTTTCGACCAGATGGACTCCGGCTTAGACTTCGTGGTGTCGTATGCCGTGCGGTATGCATCCGCCTGCGTCATTCCGTCGGCTATACATTGGGCAAAATGTTCTTGCTTAGGGCTTATTGGCTTCATTCTGCATCTCTTCAAAGGTTTTGCCAGTGGCTGCATGTGTGGCTTGCTTGCCTGTGAAGTCTTGCCAGCGCTTGATGATCACATCGACGTATTTAGGCTGCAGCTCCATTGCAAAGCACACCCTGCCGGTTTTCTCTGCGCCCATGAGTGTGGAGCCGCTGCCGCCAAAAGGCTCAACGCACAGACTGCCTTTAGGTAGACTGGACTTCATCACCCTTTCCATCATTTCGACTGGCTTAGGTGTTGCGTGACCGTGGCGATCGCCACCAGTAACCCGCTTGAACTCCCACACATCGCGCATTGCATCATGGCCATTGTCGAAATGCGCTCGAATAGCATAAAACTCCCGCTTGATTTCCTCAAGGTCCCGCTTGATTTCCTCAAAGTCCCGCTTGAAAGCCTTTCCTCCTGCTGCCGCTTTCCATGCGTTGTAGACAACCTCAGTAGGCATTGACCATTGTGACTTATCGAACCAATGGCAACCGCTGTCCTCAGAATGGCCAGCAATGCGCTTTGTGTCTTTTATGTTCCACCCCATTTTTTGCCGCTCAGAGTCCAAATAAGCCCGGACCGGTTCCCATCCATTGAAGTAATTGTCTGCGTTATTGTTGAATCCCTGTTCACCTAGCATAAAGAAAAGGCAATGCTCGGTTGCAGTCGGATACATTCGGTGAGCATCACTGCTCATACCTTGGGCGCACTTTTTATCCCAGATGATCTGATTGCGAATGGTAAGCCGCTCAGAATCAGAGAGCCCACCGCGATACCAAAGCCGCCAAAGGTCCGGGGCATTCCCCCAGATATACGCGCTGGCATTGTCTTCCAAGAACGTGCGAAAGGTCGCCCACCATTCCATCTGGAACTTGTCCAGGTTGTCCCCATAAATGTTATCATTGGCCACACCGTCAGACTCCTTCCCCATGCCATACGGTGGGTCAGCGTGTAGCAGCTGCGCCCTCTTACCGGCCATCAGCTTCTCGACAGTATCAATGCTGGTCGAGTCACCGCACATAAGCCTGTGCTTACCAAGCACCCAAACATCACCAAGCACCGTTAAAGGCTGCTCTGGCACCTCTGGCACGGCATCCTCATCTGTGAGGCTAGGCTCGATCTGCTCAGGTGTCAGAGCTGCGACCTCTTCGGCTGTAAATCCAGTCAAATCAAGGTCAAAGTCCATTCCTTGAAGCTCGCCCAGCTCTAACGCCAACATCTCATTGTCCCACCCCGCATTCAACGCCAGCTTGTTATCCGCGATGACGTAGGCGCGTTTCTTGGCATCACTCCACCCTTTGGCAACAATCACGGGAACCTCGGTCATCTTGAGGCGTTGAGCGGCCAGCGTTCTACCGTGTCCGGCCAATATTCCGCCATCTTCATCAACAAGTATTGGGTTTGTAAATCCCCATTCTTTGATTGAGGCGGCTATTTGGCTGATCTGTTCGTCGGAGTGCGTTCGGCTGTTACGCGAGTAAGGAATAAGTCGATCTATTCCCCATTTTTCAATTTTGTCTGCTGGGTGCATTTTCCAATCCGGTTAGCGTATTGACAAATTCATTATAACTCAACCAATTTTGTTTGCCTAACTTATTAGCATTACTCAACATCTTTGTCGTTGATTGCTTTCTAAGGGTAATGCTTATGGATTAGCTTTAGGTGAGTTTTGAGCAAAGCATAGCTTATACCGTGGTTTTGCCAAAGTTTCGCTTATGCTTGCTTTGAATTAGCTTCTGGAGCCGTTCTTCGCATTCGCACTATGCCAGACTATTTCAACCACCGCGCTCTAGCAATTCGCCCACGCTGCCCCCTTTGGCTTGCTCGTGTAAGGGGCTATCAAATCATTTCACCATCGACGTGCCGCATGAATGATTGCCAAAAGAAAAGCCCACATACTGTGATGACTTGGCCTCTGGCGTGAGACGGATGTCGGCATTTGAAATAACACAAAGTATGCCTTCACCGGTTCAAGTCACCGCAATATGCGGGCTTCAGTGTGTTATTTCATCTGCCAGCCGCCAAACTGACAATTGAAATATACCACCATTATTAGATTAATTTCACGCGTTCGCCCAAAATTTTCTTGGCTTTTTGCTTTATGTCATCCAAATCCACCTGTAGCTGAACGGTTTTCTTGCCAGTTTGAGGTTTTAAGCTGAAATATAACAAGCTGTGCATCTCCTCCAAATACCAAACATTCTGTTTACAAGTGAAATGAAAAGCAAAATACATCTCGCCATGCTTAATCGTAAAACGTGCTTTAGCTGTCGGCAATAATTCTTTGAAAATTTCCACGGCTTTTTTGTAATCACCATCCAGCATCACAAGATATTTTTCAAACTCGTATATGATTTTGGTTTTGTAGGTCTTGTCCGTAGTCTTTTTACAAGTCTCGTTGTTTACCAATAGCTTGGTATTTTCGGCAATTTTGGGGCCGTCCCACTCGATTTTGATTTTCATTTACGATAAATTTCTGTTGTGCTCTCTTACTTCGTCCGCAAATTCTTGAAATATCGGCTTCCATACTTTTTCAGATACCACAATGACATCTTGTTTTTGTGGCTCTGACTTCACGCGATCCACCAAGCGCACTAAAAGGTCAAGGTCTTTAACCTCACCTTTGCTGTGGTCGTAGGGAAAATTTAAGCTCATGGCTATGGCGTTTATTTGTTGTTTTGTCATGCGTTCTTCTCCTTTATCTTGGGCTGCGGTTCTGATGTAAATAACGATACTGCATCTTCATAGGGTTTGACACTACTTGCCACTATCACGTTTTTTCCTTGTGCATTGGTGTACCTCCACCAAGATAATGCCTCTTGCTCCTGCTTCAAGCGCTCATCAAACCCAAGTTTTCTTGTGTCAGGTTGCTGTAATCTTGCAGCCAAGTCTGCCATTACAACAAGTGCAGCGTTACAAGCATCCTCTGCTTCTTGACCGTGACCTACTCTAGAATCTGGAAAAAGATCGGTCAACTTATTTAAAGCATTAAACGCCTGCTGTATCAATTCTTTATCTGTCATTGTGTTCTCTCCAGTAATTCTCTAAGTTGGGTTTCTTGTTTTGCTTCGATGGTCGAACGAGCAGCAACAGCAACAGCAGCACAAGCAACAGGACCAGCAGCAGCAGCACGAGCAGCAGCATGAGCAGCAACATCAGCAGCACTCCAAGCAGCACTCCAAGCAGCATAAGAAGCAGCATAAGAAGCAGCAGCACGAGCAGCAGCAGCAGTATAAGCACGAGCATCAGCAGCAGCAGCCGCAGCCCTACGAGCCGTCTCAAACTCATCCTCTGTCGCTAACCCATTCGCATACCGTTCAAAAACATCCAAACATTTTTTCGACTCAGCAGGCATCAAATACTCAACCTCTCTTGCGTAAGTAATCGCAAGCAATAGCTTCTCTTTCTCAAATCCTTCGACAGCACGGAAGCACCACAAGGCGCGCTGTAGTCCAACCGCATCTAAAATTGTGAGTAAGGGCAAGGTTTCGTCATCAGACTTGGTTTTGCCTAGATACTTAAGCAAGGGTTCCCACCATGCTTTACAAGGATTGTGCGCTCTGATTTTGTTTAGAGTTGTTTTCATTGCTTCACCTGCGACAATGCGTTTTTAATCCGCTGCCGAATCCAAATCACATTATTTTCACCCCAGTACTTTACGCACTCTTCAAGCTCTTGAAGCACGCTCAGCAGTGGTTCATAGTCATTTACTGCCTTCAAAACGTAGTCAGATAAATTGCCACCGCTTTGAATGGCTCTGCGCACCCACTTGCTCTTTGTGCCTTTGGGCGCACGTACCCAAATCACATCAAACTGGTTGTCCATCAGAAATAACTCCCGTGGAAGCAGGCTAAATTATTAATCGGGCGGCGGCCAAATAGCGCCACAAATTCCTTATCGGTTATGCGCCGATTTTGCTGGCGCATCATCGTGCCATCGTAAAAATATTCGACGTATATGCCCCACCCGTCCGCATACTTTTTAGGGCTGTAGAGTGCTGGCTTGCTCTCTTTGTAGCCCAAAGATGCATGTGGGCTGTTGTAGCCCCCATCGACGGGTAGTAGGCCCATTTTTTCTAGGTACACATTGACGCTATGCGCCGTCTTTGCAGAGAAATATTCAGGCGGTTTTTTGAGTTGTTTCATGTTTTTCCTTTAGCCGGATTTCGTCCGGCTTGTGTTTCTTAAATTAAATTAATTGGTAGGGTTTATTCCACTTGCCTATGGTGATATTATGTAATGGCTGCAATGAAAATAATCAGTTAATCCATCGCTATGGTCAAAGTATTTAGAAGC
>Ga0181352_1000248_pt1 | contig 24475 bp, 39 predicted proteins | sample Fa13VDMLBSN_FD_130103 | JGI IMG/M metagenome (GOLD analysis project Ga0181352, IMG submission 130103) | Freshwater viral communities from Lake Michigan, USA - Fa13.VD.MLB.S.N | ecosystem: Environmental > Aquatic > Freshwater > Lake | place: USA: Michigan | collected 2013-09-23 | reverse complement strand
ATGAGGATGTTTATGTAGGTAAAGAGGTAATGAAAATTGCTTTAAACGTACATGAAGAATGGTATTACGGTAAGCATGAAGATGTTAATAATGCCTACTATGTTCCTGATAAATCAAAATATACAATTGTAAAGGGAATAATATTATGAGTAAGATAAATCCAAATAAGCTACTTATCAGTAGCGATTTCTATTCAGTTCAAGGAGAGGGAATAAGTAGCGGTATACCGTCTTACTTTGTTCGTTTAGGTATCTGCAACTTGACTTGCGGTATGTCACGTAAGTTCGCTAATCAATTAGAGAAAGAGAAAAAACTAGAAGACGGAGAAATATTTATCGGTGACTTACATGCCGAAGGTAAAGCTACTTGGACTTGTGATTCAACAAGTCAGTGGCTGTGGCGAGGTGAAGATAAAGAATTTCAATATCTGATTGACCGTTGGAAAGAGCAAGATATTTACAACGATATTCTAAATAGTAATATACACATTATATGGACCGGTGGTGAACCTACAATTAAAGGTCATCAAGAAGCTATAGTTAATTTCTTTAAGTATTGGGGATTAAAAGAAGATTTCAAAGAATCTTATAGCGTCTATAATGAAATTGAAACTAACGGTACTGTAGTAATTCAAAATGATTTATTTGATATACTAAATCAAATTAACTGTTCACCTAAGTTAACTAATTCAGGTATGACAGCTAAACAACGTATCAATCCAGAAGCAATTAAACGCATTATGGAGCACGATAATTACCAATTTAAATTTGTTATTAGTACAGAAGATGATATAAAAGAATTATTTCGTGATTTTGTAGAACCATTCAATATTCCACTTAAGAATGTAGTGTGCATGCCAGGTTTAGATGATGTTAAGGACTTTGAAGAGCGTACTCAATTCTGCCTTGAAATGGCTAAGAAATATCGTTTCCGTGGTTTAACTAGATTGCATATTGCTGCTTGGAACAAAACATTAAACGTATAATATGGGAGAATTTATTTTTGGAGTAGCTGTCCTATTGATTGCTGGTGTTGCAATATACGGTGTAATTGATATGTTGAGACAAATAAACAAACTAAAATAATATGCCAAAGTACAAAATAATGGGTGAACGTACCCTTGTAGAGGCTTGGACTTACATAGTTGAAGCTGAAGACGCAGATCAAGCCATTGAAATGGTTGAAGATTGTCCTGATGGGTTATGTGAAGGAATCCAACGTTTACAAGATGACAACGTTTACAGTGATGATACTGAATTTTCAATATTAGAAGAAATTGTTGAGAAAAAATCAAAAGTTAAAAAAGCGGTACCTGATAAAAAACCTAAAAAGAAATAATATGGAAATTAAAAGTCAAAAAGAACACCTTAATTCACTACTAGCTGAAATTGAAGTTCTAAGATCTAGATTCGAACCTACAGACACAGGACATCTCCGTACTGCTGTTAATGTATTAGAAGAACGAGTTCAAGAAATTTTGAAATCCTTATAATATGGGACAACAACATGTACCACTTAAGATTGACGAAAACGGCAATGTATTAGCCGTAGGATCTATTAATGATGACGCTTTTGATACTTGTGTTCTATGCGGTATTGAAACGTCTTATAGACGATCTACACATATTGATTTCAGATACGGGTACGTAGAAGGTGCCGGTCAATTATGTAAAACTTGCTATGATAGAGGGACTGAACGTCAACAAATACTTGTTCCTGCTGATTTGATCTATAATACACCTAATGATCAAGAACTAGGGGAGAAGGTAAGACGGCTTTATTGGAGTACTAAAAATTAAAGAAAGAATGAACGTACTTGTAACTGGGGGGTGTGGATTTATAGGGTATGCATTAACTAAAAGGCTTTTGCTCGAAGGCTATAATGTTGATGTAATAGATAATTTAAGTATAGGTAAAGAAGCAAAAGAAGTAATTTCTCTCGGAGCAGGATTCTTAGGAGGTGATATACGGGCAATGGAAAACATACCTCTTAAAAGGTATGAGTATATTTTTCATCTAGCTGCTTTAAGTAGAATACAACCATCTTTCAAACAACCCAGACTAACATTTACAAGTAATGTTGAAGGTACACGACAAGTAGTTGATTATGCTTTGAAAGTTAGAGCTAAACTCATCTATGCCGGTTCTTCATCTAAACATCATAACCCGGAACTATCACCTTATGCTATGTCAAAACATATAGGAGAGGAATGGATTAAGATGTATAAAAAATGTTTTGGATTAAACGCTGAAATAGCTAGGTTCTACAACGTTTATGGTTCCGGAGAATTAGTAGATTCACATATGGCAGCTGTAATCGGGAAGTGGAGAGGGCAAATAGCACGTAATCACCCCATTACGATTGTCGGTGATGGAGAACAACGTCGCGACTTTACTCACATAGATGATATTATAGATGGGTTAATCAAAGTAGCTAAATCAAAAGAGCAGCATGAAGACGCATGGGAGTTAGGAACTGGATGCAATTACACTATCAATAGAGTAGCGGATATGTTTGTTGAAAAATTTAATTGTGTAAAGGTATACATGTCTGAGGAGCAAGGTAATTATAGAGAAACCGTTCGTATTAATAATGATGCAATAGAGCGTTTAGGATGGCAACCAACAGATAAATTAAAACAATATATTCAATCGTTATATGAAACAGACAACAGCTGAAAACTTTTACGAAGCAATTAAGCATGTAGGAGCCGGAAGCCTTTACTACCTTGTTCGTAAAAATAATTCAGAAAGCGAATTCGTTTTTGAACCTTTAGTTATCGATACTAAAGACAAGGACCTAACAGTTAAGATTTTGCAGAGAGCTATGGACCGCCCTGACTTTATAGCTTTCCCTGGTACGCCAGAAGCTTATAATTTTATGCGTGGAGAAGTTGACGATACGATTGAAAAGTAGTATATTAATATAATGACAGTAACTATAACACAAGAGCATTTTTACATAGGTACTATAGTTTTTTTAGTACTCATGCAAGTACTGCAGTGGAATGCTATCTCTAAACTACAAAAAGAGTGTGATAGAATTTGGGAGCAATTAGGTACTTTGGTAGCAGGGGTAAGTAATAAGATTATAGATATACAGAAAGATCTTAATAGTAAAGAAGATAAAAAAGCCGGTTAAGGAGTTAATCGGGATACAAAATAATACGCTCCGTATTTTAATTTTTAAATAATGAATAAACAAGCAGTATTAAGCCTATCCGGAGGTATGGATAGCAGTACTCTATTACTTCACCTTCTTGCAAATGGGTACAAAGTAACCGCTCTTAGCTTCGATTACGGACAAAAGCACCGTGTAGAGCTTGAGAGAGCAACATCATTAGTAGAGTATATTAATAAAGTAGAGAATCAAATTGTTACAGACGGAGACAAACCGACATTTTTACCTGTAGTTCATCAAATTATTAAGTTAGACGGCCTTACCCAGTTACTTAATTCCGCTCTTGTAGAAGGGGGTAAAGATGTACCTGAAGGACATTACGAACAGGACAATATGAAAGAAACTGTCGTGCCTAACCGTAATAAAATTTTCAGTTCACTAGTTCAAGCAGTAGCTTTATCCCTTGCAACTAAACCCGTAGGTGAGGATTGCGATATAAACCAGGAAGTAAAGATTGCCCTCGGTATTCACGCCGGGGATCATGCTATCTATCCTGATTGCCGTCAAGAATTTCGTGATGCAGATATGGAAGCATTTAGGATTGGTAATTGGAATTCCGATTTAGTTGATTTCTATACTCCATATCTCGAAATGAATAAATTTACTATCCTGCAAGACGGAGAAAAATGTTGCGAAGTATTAGGGTTAGATTTTGACGAAGTATATAAACGTACTAATACAAGTTACAAACCGATTAAACACTATTACCGGCCTGAAACATACGCTTTTAAATGGTATTCAGATTATAAATCAGCAGCTTCAGTAGAGCGTATTGAAGCATTTATTAACTTAGGTCGTCCTGACCCGGTTGAATACGCTGATGAAACTGGTCCTGTAGAGTGGGAAGTAGCTAAGACACACGTAGAGCAGGTATTAACAGAATATAAAAAAGCAAACATATGATGAAAATTAGTCATGAAATACCTAAACAGTTATTTCCTTATCACGATCTTATTAGCGACTACCCTTACGTATTAGGGCATTTGTTAAATAACGATAGAGGTTATACAGAATTTTATAAAGAGAAATTAAAAATTGCTCCTTATTCTATTCTAGACAATTCAGCCTTTGAACTCGGTCAATCGATTCCTAGCGAGGAATTATACGAGCTCGGGGAAGAGTTTAAGCCTACACATCTTGTACTTCCTGATAAGGTGAACGATTATAAGCAAACCATGGAGAATGCTATTGAGTACTTAGGTAAGTATAGATCTTTTACGCAAAAGTATATTGGAGTTTGTCAAGGAGATACTTTTGATCAGATTGCTGATTGCGTAGATTTCTATGTAGATAAGGGTGTAGATATTATTGCACTTCCTTTTGATCTAGTACCCGATTCTGATTATCTAACTGTACGTTTTAGGTTCTTGAATTGGTGGTATTCTAAACGTTATACATACAAAGCTAGCGGTACTTATAAGTTTCACCTACTTGGATGTCAGAACCCTGTAGAGTTCCTATTATTTAAACATAATCAAACTCATTTACAGCGCTATTTACATTCTCTTGATACTAGTTCTCCAATAGTAAATGGATGGTCAGGAAATAGATTAGGACCAAATGGACTAACAAAACCTAAACCAAAAGATAAACTAGCCGATAACCTAGATATTAAGCTCACAAAAGAGCAAACTGAATTAATTTTTGAAAACGTTAAAACCTTTAGAAACTATGTCGGTTAATAATATGTCCGATGCCGCTGCCCGATCCTTGGGTTCAGCAAACTCTTACGCAGTATATACAGATAAATTTGACGCCAGTCAATTAAATCCAATGCCACGTGTTCTTGCACGTCAGGACTGGGGTATAAAAGGAGATGAATTTGTTGGCTTTGATACTTGGCATTGTCACGAAGCAACCTTTCTCCTTAATAACGGATTACCTATTGCAGGTACTTTGAAAATTGTTTGCCCTGCAAGCTCGGAATTTATGGTAGAGTCTAAATCTTTTAAGCTCTATTTAAATACCTTTGATATGTGTAAGATGGGAGAGACTATTGAAGAAGCTATTGAGAATTACGAAAAGCAAGTAACGGAAGATATTAGTAAATGTATTGGTGCACCTGCTACAGTAGGATTTTTCCGTGAAGGAGATCAACACGAAAAAGAAGAGAATCCAGCAGAAGGCTTTTTAGATTTATTTCAGACAATCGGTGATGACGAATTAGCAAAATTGGAAATTACAGACTATGCTGCTAAGGAAAAATATAACATTGTCGTAGAAGATGAAGAGACAGGTGAGTATGTTTCGTATTTTACTAACATCTTAAGATCACGTTGTAGACATACAAAACAAAAAGATACAGGAGCAGCCTATTTTACTATTACTACAAAGAAAGGTAGTGTTAATCCTAAAGAATTACTCAAGCAAGTAATTTCTCTCCGGGAAGTAAACGAGTTTCACGAGTTTTGCGCTGAAAAGCTCTATACCGAAATTATGTCTAATCCGCTTGTAGAAGATTGTTGCGTAATGCTACTCTATTCACGCCGCGGATCTCTGGATATTTGCCCAGTACGTGCAAGTAAACCTGATCTTATCCCTCAAGCTTTGATTAATCCAATATACTACACTAAAAAAGCATTAGGACAGTAATATGAAACTACAAGAAAACTGGGGAGTATTAATATCGCAAACCGGGGCGGAAGTTATAGCTATAGCTAAAGAGATTGGTTTTCTCCCCTGTCTTCTTGTAACTAATCATTTACATAGAATACCAAAAGATAACCTAGAATTCTTTGGGAGAAATGGGGTAATAGTAAGGACGGTACCGTTTAGACCTACTCCTGAAAACTATCTTATTCCAGAATTGCTAGAAATGAAGCTAATAACTTTACATGGTTTTCTCCGAATTCTCCCTCCAGACTTTTTCCAGCATTTTAAAGGTAAAATCTACAATGGACACCCTGGATTAATTACCGACTATCCGGAACTTAAAGGGAAAGATCCACAAGTAAGGGCCTGGGAAGGGAGTTATAGAACTATTGGATCTGTAGTACATAGAGTAACTGAGGGAGTGGACGAGGGAGAGGTAGTGAAATTTAGCGCAGTTCCAAATACGGCTCAAACATTAGACGATACATTCCTAATATTACGTAATACATCTCTTCGGGCCTGGAAAAACTTCTTCGAAGATAATTGGAAGTTTAAGTAAGAATTGTTATATTCAATAAAATACTTGCATGAAAATATTACTGGGATCTCATGGAACCGGTAAGACTACTTTATTAAGAGAAGTCTCTACCAAGTTTCCTGAGTATTATGTTACTGATGGGTTTTCTAGACCTGCTATCAAAATCGGTAGAATGCTAGAATTAACTAATAACGAAAAGCAATACGTTATTAATGAATTATCGGCTTGGGCATATCAGAACTACCTCACGCATAAGAATGTAATTAGTACCCGAAGCATAGTAGACTGTATTATTTATTCTCAGATTCTATCTCCCGACCTTGATATCGAAAATCTTGTTACTTTATTTGAAGAAACTAAAGATCAAGTAGAGTATTTCTTTTATATTCCTGTTGAGTTTGATTTTGTAGCCGATCCTGACCGTCTAAGTCACGAACTACAGCTTAAAATCGACGAGGTAATAAAAGAGTTTATGATAAAGTACATACCTAAAGAGAAAGTTGTTATATTAAAAGGAACAGTAGAAGAACGTTTAAATAAAATTTCTTATTACCTATAATTTATGAATAGAGATAAACACATAGACATCGAAAAGCTAGAACTTGCACAAGCTGGTCATGCAAACGGTATTAGTACCTATCTTAAAGAAGCTATTAAAGAAGGTAGACGCGGACTAACTGATAGCGAGAAAAAGCAAATTATTGAAGCAGCTGCATACTACTACGGTAACTTTCTTACCGCCTTAGGAGTAGAGTGGGAGAACGATCCTAATAGTGCTAATACACCAATGCGTGTAGCTAAAGCCTATGTGAACGATCTATGGAGAGGTAGATATGAGCAATTAGACTCTGTCACTTCGTTTCCTGCCGATGGTTATACGGGAGTAGTATTTGAGGGAGGTATTCCGATTACTAGTATGTGCAGTCACCATCATCAAACTATTCTAGGTTACTGTCATATTGCATATGTACCTACTGCTGAAAGCAGAGTAATTGGATTAAGTAAACTAAACCGTATTGTAGAGCATTTCGGTAGAAGAGGAGCAATTCAAGAGCAATTAACTGTAGCTATACATAACGCAGTAGACAAGATCTGTGAAGGAAATATTGGTGTAGCAGTAATGATTGAAGCAACACATAACTGTGTAAGCTGTAGAGGTGTTAAACATCAAGGAGCTAGTATGAAGACTTCTAAGCTTTCAGGATGTTTCTTAGAAGAAGACGCTGCTAGAGCTGAATTTTACGAATTTATTAAAGGATATCCTAGATCATAATAAAAGTATATGTTAAACGTAAAACAAATTATCGAAGAAGGATTACTTAAACTAGAAAATGCTAAAGGCAAACCAGCCCAGGTTGGTTATGACCTATCACTTAAAGCAGTAAATAAAGTCGGAGATCCTGCAAAGAATGACCTTGTTTATCGTCCTTATCAGATCGGTAAGGTATTAAAAGATAAGACTGAGCTTACTACCTATACTCCTGTCGATACTGGTCGTCTTGACGGAATTGAAGGATGGCTTCTATACCCAGGTACTTACGATATTACTTTTTGGGAAGGATGCAAGATTCCCAATAACCGTGTAGCATTTATCAAGCAGAGATCTTCACTTTGGCGTAACGGTACTCTCATTAATTCTCCCGTGTTTGATCCTGGTTTTCAAACAGATAACATGGGAACTATCATGTTAGTGACCGAGACGATATTTATTGAGAAGGATGCACGTGTGGCGCAGATATATTTTCATGAGTGTGATCCTGCTGAAGAATACAACGGACAATGGCAAAATGATAAACAGAGAATAACTAGTACTTAGATATATGCCGCTAACGCTATCAAATACAAATGGAACGGGTAATTTTACATTAGTTAATAATAGTAATAGTGGTAGACTTGACATGTCTATTAGCACTGTTACTTCTATTGTTACAACAGGACTAATATTAAATTATAATATTAATGATGCTTCAAGCTATCCAGGTAGCGGAACTACAGTTACAGATTTAACAGGAAGCAGTAATGCTACTTTATATAATTCTCCAACATATACAGCTACAGGTGGTGGATATTTAACTTTTAACGGTAGTAACCAATATTTAGGAACTAATACAGCACTGGGCTCAAAACTAAACCCAGCTAATACATCTACTGTAATATCAATATTTGTTTGGGCTTATCCTATGGATAATGGGGTTATTGTATCGGAGCTAGGATCAACTACTCCAAACACAGGATGGCATGATTCGCAAATAGAAATGGTTGCAGGAACACTTAAGTTTTCAGTTTGGAACAACCAACCAGGATTTGCTTCAACTATATCAACTCCTTTAAATAATTGGTATTATATGGGATTTACATTCAATGGAACTATTTTAACAGGTTATGTTAACGGGGCTTCAGCTGTAACTAGTGGAACAATAACAAGATCTACACCAGGTGCTAATTTATTTTATGCAGTAGCAGCGGCTGATGGTACAAATTTAGGAGATGGAACCGCAGCTAATATGAGATTTGGAGGAATGCAAGTATATAATACAGCATTAAACGCCTCAAATGTACTCCAAAATTACAACGCACAGAAATCAAGATTTGGATTATAAATAAAAAAGTTATGCAACCTAAAGAATCAAAAACCAGTTTTCATTTCTGGGTTAGTTTTGTAAAATCGTGTGTTAGAATTCTTGCCGCTATCTTCCTTATTGGACAGGATTTTATAGCGACAGGGCTTTTATTAATTCTAGCAGAAGTTTTAGGAATTTTAGAAGAAATGTAATTTATATGGAAAACTTTGACCCAAATAAAGAATCAGAAGGATTAGGAGATACTATTGCCAAAGTTACAAACTTTTTCGGTATTGATAAAGCGGCTGATACTATTGCAAAATTAGCCGGCAAAGCAGACTGTGGCTGCAATAGACGTAGAGAGTTTCTAAATCAACTCTTTCCCTACCACAGCGCAGTAAAGCAATTCAAAGTACTAAAAGAATTCCATCACGGTGGAAAATTTTACGCAGAAGGAGAGACTATACATATAACTAAAGAGAGCGGTATTGCAATGAAAATGAAAGATTTGATAACAGAAGAATTTTTAGTTGAAGTATAAAATTTATTTTTTATGGCATACTCAGATTTAGTATTAGATCATTATACCAATCCCCGTAACGTAGGCACTCTTGATAAAGCTAAGCCCAATGTCGGGACAGGATTAGTTGGGGCACCGGAATGTGGTGATGTAATGCGTTTACAAATAGAAGTTGATGATGCTACCGGCATCATTAAAGATGCCAAATTCAAAACTTTTGGTTGCGGATCTGCTATCGCCTCTTCTTCGGTAGCAACTGAATGGTTAAAGGGAAAATCAATTCAGGAAGCAGTAACTATTGACAACATGGAAATAGTAGAAGAATTAAATCTACCGCCAGTTAAAATTCACTGCTCAGTACTTGCAGAAGATGCTATTAAAGCAGCAATCAATGATTATAGACAAAAACAAGGAATGGAAGAGTTATTATTTAATTAAAACTAAAAACTATGAAAAAAATTATTCTTCTATTAACATTTTCAGTTCTATTATTTTCTTGTAAAAAAGAGAACAGCTCAAATCCGAACCTTCAAGAAACTGAACTTTCAGCTATAGCTTCTGAGGGTGATGCTCAATCAGAACAATCATACAGTCAAATTTTTGATGATGTTATGGGCACAAATGATGAGGTCGGTGTTTACGGTTCAGGTGTTTTTGGAAGAGGTGAAAATTTAGACACGGCTCAGAGGTGTTTTACTGTAAGAGTTGAGCGTATGTCTCCACCAAACCCATTCCCTGTAATAGCCGTTATTAGTTTTCCACAAACAGGTTGTGTGGGACCTGATGGTAGGGTAAGACGTGGACAAATCAAAACAATTTACACAAACAGATTATTGGTCCCTGGCGCTGAAGCTACCACTACATTCATGAACTATAGCGTTGATGGAGTAACAGTAGGAGGAACACACACCATTAAAAATATTACAGATCCAATTCAACTTACAATTTTCCCCCCTCAATATAACCACAAATGGTTGGTAAAGGTAGTTGGTGGAAGATTAGGCTTTCCAAACGGTAATCTTGTAGAGTGGAGCTCTCAAAAAACTATCGAACAAATTGAGGGTTCTCACACCCCCCTACCTCTTGATGATATTTTTAAAGTAATCGGTAGCTCAACCGGTGCTTCGATTAGAAACGGACTTACAACATCTTGGAACTCCGAAACAATAGAACCGCTTTTTAAAAGATTTACTTGTCGCTGGATAATAAAAGGAAAGATTAGAACAGTTAGAAGAAACTTATCGAATACAAGTCCTTGGGTATCAGTATTAGACTTCGGAAACGGCCAGTGTGATAATCTTGCATTTTTAACAGTGAACGGTCAAACTCAAATAATTACTCTAAGATAAACTAAACAAGTATTTTGCGATTTTCTCATACTAGGTTATAAATTGTAAACTAAAAAAACAAACTATGAAAAAATTATTTTTTCTTTCTTTAGCAATAGTTCTATCATTAACTTCAACTGCACAATTGAAAGGCTGGAATACTAGTGTAGGTGCAACAGTTAATGCTCCTATTGCAAAGAATCTTAACTGGGATTCAAAATTTTGGGGGCAGAGAGTAGACTTTACTAAGAAAAACGTAAACGTCTCTTTTGGTTATATGCAAAACAAAGCAGGTAACGTTCAAGTACCTGTACTTGTCGGGGTTGGAAAAGGTTTCGGTAAAAAGTTCAATCTCGGACTACGCGCCGGAATGACTTTTTTTAATGGAGAAAAAGGACAGTTAACATATGTTCCGTCCATTTCTTACCAAGTTAACAGTAAATGGTGTGTTGAGCAATCAGTTTTAAGAATGATCAAAGATAGCAAACATACTAGTCAAGCTGGATTAGCTGTTCGCTACCATTTATAATAGTAACGTAGATTAAAAGTATGAGAAAATCGCAAATTTTTAAATTCTGTTCTGTATGATTATAGTTAATATAAACGGATCTATTGAACAAGCGTTAAAGCAGTACAAAAATAAACACAGTAAAATAAAGTTAATTCAGGAACTGCGTGAAAGACAGACATACACGAAAGACTCTGTGAAGCGTAGAGCCGTTATATTAAAAGCTAAATACGTAGAATCTAAAAAAACGAAATGATAACAGTAACAGATACCGCTAGTAAAAAAGTTCAAGAGCTCGTAGCTGAGAGTGGATTTCAAAAGCCTTATCTTCGTGTAGGAGTAAAAGGAGGCGGTTGTTCTGGTTTAACCTATGAATTAGAATTTGATACTGAAAAAAAATCTACAGACGAATTATTTGAAGATAAGAACGTCAAAATTTTAGTAGATGTAAAATCTCTACTATACTTATTTGGAACTGAGTTAGAGTATAGTGATGGACTGAACGGCAAAGGTTTTGAATTTGTAAACCCTAACGCATCTCGTACTTGCGGATGCGGAGAATCATTCGCAGTTTAACAATGAAACTAGATAAATATAATAAGCTTAAAGTAAAACTCGAAGTACATAAACTTGAGAAAAATTATTTTACCCTAGATAGAATACTTTATTATTTTTCTTTTTTAGGTAATATATTTTTAATTTATTTTGGATACTTTTTCGTCAAGTCTATTACAGAAAGTATACCCCCTCTTTTTCCTTTCCAGGATATCTTTTTCACTATTTTTGTAGCTTTATTTTTAACCGGATACGAATTAACAAAGAGATTTGTATTAGAGCAACTTTCTATCAGTATTTTACAAGTTAAAAAATTAACAGCATCTATTGCAATAGGAGGGATTGTATGTCTAGGTCTTATCGCCGGAAGCTTTTACCTATCAGTAAAAGGAGCTCACCGTCTTATAGATAATACCGAAGTAATAGAAACAGCAGTAGAAAATACAACAACTCAGAGAGCAGATTCGATAGCAAAATATTATGATAAAGAAATCGAATACTACAGAACTCAACCAGCAAAATCAAGAGCAGATAGACAGTATAGAGATTCTATCGTAGCTTCCCTACAGCAAACTAAGGATACAAAATTAAAAGAAATTGAAACTAAATCTAAAGAGAAGACAGATAGTAAACTAACTACTACAGAGGAGAATAATACAGCCTTTTTCTACATAACTATTTTTCTTGAACTGCTTATTATTGTAGGCGTAGGCTTTAATGCATTCTACACTATAGGAAGTTATGACGAAACTAAAAAACTTTTACAAACACCTAAGTTCAAACAGTTGGAGCTTAATTTAAAACTTCTTAAATTATATTATCAGAACGGCAAAAAGACTGTAGGCGATCCCACTCTTCCGTATAGTAAGTTTCAATCCCTAGTACAGACTCAAGGAATTTACTGCTCACAGAAAGATCTCAAATCTTTCATAACTTTCTGTCAAGAGTTAGAGATTGTCAAAGATACTAGAGGGAGAAGGAAAGAAATAACAATGTCTTTTGATCAAGCAAAAAATCTGATGGAGAATCAAGAAGGTTTATGATACAACAAAAAAGTTATGTAACGGTTAATGACAAAGAAACTCTAAAGCAGCTAGTACAGCATATTAGAGAAAACGAATTTATAGCATTCGATACTGAGACCGATAGTTTAAATCCTAGAAAGGGTCGGATTATCGGTTTTTCTGTCTCCGGTGAAATCGGCAAGGGCTTTTATATGCCTACAATGGTATGGAATGTAGATCGATTAGAAGAAGTTGTAGTTGAAGGAAAAAATGCACACGCACTTGCAACTTATGTTATAGAGCAATTAGTAGGTAAGAAACTGATCTGTCATAACGCTTCTTTCGACTTGCGATTTGTTCATAATTTTTACGGTATTGATTTACTACCGCATTTGCATGCAGATACTTCCTTACTTGTACATACAGTTAAAGAAGAAGGTGCTTTTGGATATGGTAATCCTTTCGGTTTAAAATCCATTGCAATAATGGTTCAGAAAGAGATCGGCCTTGATGTAGAAACAGAAGCTAATGAAGAGCAATTAGCTCTTAAAGATAGTATAAAGGCTAACGGTGGATCGACTTCTAAGGAGAATTACGAGATATACAAGGCTGACTTAGAGATTCTATCTAAGTACGCTGCAGCCGATACCGACTTAACCTTACGAATCTACCATCACTTTTATAAAATATTAGTTAAAGAAGAACTAGAGAAATTTTTCTTTGAAGATGAAGTTATGCCTGTATATAGAGAGGTTACTATACCGATGGAAAGACATGGTATTAAGCTTGATATACCTTTATTAGAAGAAAAAAGAACTAGCATTACTAAAGACTTACAAGAGCAGTCAGAAGCAGTAGTAAAAGAGCTTTTAAAAGAATCGAAAGTAAAAGAGTGGATTATCGATCAAGCTATTGAAGCCTATCCTCCTAAGAATAAAGGTATGTTTGCCCAGCGGCTTTTAGAGCAAAATAATATAGAACTGCCTAAATCTGAAAAAACCGGTAAGTTTACTATTAATAAGGCTGCTGTAGCTGCATTACCAGCTTCAAAAATCAAGGATTACCTAATGACAGGTGATATTGATTACCTTAATAGAGATTTAATTGTTAAAACTAGCCTTTCTCTCTGGAAAGAAGATAACGACGGACAGTTCTTTAATATTCAGTCTAAAGATCAAATGGGTAAGATAGCCTTCGATGTATTAGGTGAAAAACCTATCTCATCTACTACTAAAGGTAAACCGCAATTTGACGAAGACATGATTCAATCAATAAGCGGCAAATACGCCTGGGCAAAGCATTTACGTTTATACAATAAACTCACTAAGATTAAGACTGCCTATATTGATCGATTCCTCGACTCAGCTGAAGACGGTAGATTCTACCCTTACTTTAAGCAGAACGGTACTGTATCAGGTAGGTATGGATCAGATATGCAACAGTTACCTAAACCTCTCGAACCTGGCCAAGACGAAGAACTAATCATGGGGTATACTAATACTGTTAGAGCTTTCTTTATTTGCGATGAAGGTACAAAGTTATTAGATACCGACTATGCGTCGTTAGAGCCTAGAGTATTTGCTACTGTAGCAGGTGATCAAGGGTTAAAAGATATCTTTAATAATGATTTAGATTTCTATTCTCACATTGCTATTAAAACCGAAAAGCTAGAAGGTGTAAGCGCGCATACTAAAGCACCTAACTTCCTCAAGAAAGTAGATCCAGTTAAAAGACAGACCGCTAAAGCCTACTCCCTAGGTGTACCGTACGGTATGTCTGGGTACGCTCTCGCAATGTCTTTGGGTGTAGATAGAAAAGAAGGCGAAAGACTAGTAGAAGGCTACTTAGATGGATTCCCTGAATTGAGAAAATGGAGAGAGAACTCCCGTAAGTTTGTAAAAGAGAACGGTTATATTAAAAATAAAGTAGGACGCATTAGACATTTACCTCAGGCAAAAGAGATTTATAACGCATTAGGGGATAGATTAATAGACGATTGGCGATTTAGAAAAGAGTTAGAAAGACAGTACGGAGCTGAATACGCAACCAATCTTTATAGAGATTATAAAAACGCACTTAATAACTGTTTGAACTTTCAAATTCAAAGCTATTCAGCAAGTATTGTAAACCGTGCAGCTCTACAAATTAATAGAAAGTTTAGAGCAGAAGATATTCAAGGGCAGGTAATCTGTCAAGTCTACGACCAGTTAGTATGTCAAGTGAAAGAAAAAGACGTAAAGAGAGCTTGCGAGATTGTTCAAGACTGTATGGAAAATACTACAAAGCTAGAAGGGGTACAACTTATAGCTGAACCCGAAGTAGCGAATAATATGCGTGATGGTCACTAGTTTTCCTAATCTTTGATATATTTATAATAGTAAACAAGGTACTTAGTAGGCCTTAAGTTTTAAAACATTTATTAACCGTTCACCGTAAGGGAACACAAAACAGAGAACTATGACAACATTTTTCCGTCCGTTCGAGCTGGATCCGTTTGACCTGCTCTGGAAAGATCTAAAAGAAACACAATCCCATTTTTCTGCAATTACGCAGAAAGTAACACACCCCGTAGACATTTACGAAACAGAAGACGGCATTCGATTCGAAGTAGCCGCAGTCGGCCTTAGTGTAGAAGATATCGATATACTAGTTGAAAACGATAGTCTTCGAATATGTTATGAAAAACCTGCTCAGGCCGAAAATCACCCAATTTATAGAGGCATTAAGAGATCATCTTTTGATCTTACTTGGAAAATTTCCACTAAGTTTGACCTAAGTAAACTAGAAGCATCTCTTGATAAAGGACTTCTCACCCTAATTATACCAATTGCAGAAGGTAAAGCAGCTCGTAAAATTTCTATTGCTACACCTAAAGCATTAATCGAGAAGTAAGTAATAGGCCTACTAAGTAACCAGTTATGTTAACTCTTACAAAGCATTTTATTCCTTTTAACGACAAGCTTTTTTTGATTAAGAAAATAATCAAAGAAGAGCATGCACCTATCATTGACGTATGGAAAGAGCATTTAAATGCCGATACTGTACTCAGGAAAGAAGGCTTACTTTATTTTTTACAGATAGTTGATGATCTTGAAATAATTACTTAAATTGAAAATAAAAGACATGTCGAAATTACAGCCGCTAAACGGTTACTTAATTCTACGTCCCATTGAGGAAGAAGAGCAGATGTATGGAAATATTGTTATTCCTGATCTAGGTAAAGAAAAGCCTGAAATGGGGGAAGTTATAGCAACTTCTGGAACTTATAACTACCATTCAGATACTTTAGTATCCTCCAATCTTCAAGTTGGAGATAAAGTACTTATACCGAAACTCGGTTCTCTACGAATCACAGTAGAAGGGGAGGAATATTTTATTTGTAAAGAACAAGACGTTTATTCAAAATTAGTTTAAAATGACAACAACAGTATTCGGAACAGAATTAAAAAATAAACTACTTGCCGGTATTAAAAAATTAAATCAATCGGTAAGTTCTACACTCGGTCCTGGTGGCCGTACAGTATTGATTAAAGATCAATCAGGAGAAGTAAAGGTAACTAAAGACGGAGTAACGGTAGCTCGTTCCTTTCACGAATTAGAAGATCAAGTAGAAGATCTTGGTGCCCAGCTTGTAAAGCAAGTATCAATTAAATCCGCTAATGAAGCAGGAGACGGTACTACGACCTCTACGTTACTAGCTACTACTATGGTGGAAGAAGGATTAAAACTAATCAATCAAGGATCCAACCCAGTAGAAGTTAAAAAAGCTATCGACAAGTACGTAGGTATAGTTGTAAATGAGTTAAAAAATATTTCTCAAGATGTTGCTAATCAACAGCAAATTAAAGAAGTAGCTACTATCTCTGCTAACGGAGACGATGAAGTAGGAAATTTAATTTCTACTGCTATTGAAAAAGTAGGTCGAGAAGGGATTGTAACTATTGAAGAATCTAAGACAGGTGAAACCAGTCTTGAAATAGTCGAAGGTATGCAGTTTGATAGAGGTTATAAGTCCCCGTACTTTGTAACTAATAACACGTCTATGCAAGCAGTTCTTCACGAGCCTTACATTCTTATCTACGATGGACGTATTACTAAAGCAGCTGAAATCTTAAACACGTTAAGTAAGGCTAACTCAGATCAAAAAGCTATTCTAGTTGTTGCTGAAGATATCGAAGATGAAGCACTAGCTACTTTGATTGTAAATAAGATGCGCGGTATTGTTTCAGTAGCAGCAGTTAAAGCTCCAGACTTTGGCGAACGTAGAACACTTATCTTAGAAGACCTAGCTATTCTAACCGGCGGACAAGTTATTTCTAAGAATAAAGGACATAAGCTCGATAAATTAACCCCGGTACAGCTCGGTGAAATGTTTGGTGTAGCAAGAACTGTTACTGTAGCTAAAGAAACAACTACGGTTGTTGATGGTAAAGGTACAGAAGAAGCTATAACCTTGAGAGCCCAGGAGATTAAAGATCAAATTGAGAAAGCTACATCTTTCTATGAGAAAGAAAAGCTACAAGAGAGACTTGGGAAATTAGTTGGAGGAGTAGCTATTATTTCTGTAGGAGGTAATTCTGATATTGAAATAAAAGAAAGAAAAGATAGAGTAGAAGACGCTTTATTTGCTACAAAAGCAGCACTTGCAGAAGGTATTGTACCTGGTGGCGGTATTGCGTTAATTGAAGCTTTCGATTCTCTATCTATTAGACCTAAAGAAGTAGCTCCAGAAGAATTAGTAGGTTTCAATATCGTAAGAAATACTTGCTATGCACCTTTCAGAACTATTTTAAATAACTGCGGTATCGAAGATTATTATTCAATCTTAAAAGGAATTAAAGATGCAGGTCCTTTCTCTACCTACGATGCTAAAACTCAGAACGTAGTAAGTGCAACTGCATCTGGACTCCTCGACCCTACAAAAGTTACAAGAACTGCTATTGAGAACGCTGCATCAGTAGCCGGAACAATTTTAACTACCGAATCAGTTATTTTCGAAAAGAAAGAGAGTAAGAAAGAAGACGATCAAACTGCAGGTATGTATTGATAAACAACAGGTTACAGAAAGGAACCCTCCTTTCTGGAGGGTTTCTATTTATATAGACGTAGTTGATAGAGTGATTAGAAAATTGTAAATTGTACTTATGAAGATAGTTACAATAAGTGATACACATACAATGCATAAGCATTTAACAAGCTTAGCAGCATTTCCTAACAGGTTACCAGAAGGGGATCTACTTATTCACGCCGGAGATTTCACCAACGTAGGACAAAAAGGAGAGGTAGAGAGTTTTATAAGATGGATTACTGATCAAGCCTCTCGTTTTACTTATGGCGCCGTATTTATTGCCGGTAATCATGATAGATCTTTTGATCCAAAATATTTTAGAGAGTATGAAGATTCCGATTTATGGGGCGATTTCTCGCACCTTGAAAAGCCAACGTGGCTTCGCAATATTTTATCTGATCTTGAATCTAGCAGTTCTAGGGTTACTTATTTGGAAAACCAGGAAGTAACTGTTAATGGATTAAAGATTTGGGGATCTCCTATTACACCTTGGTTCTACGGAGAAAAATGGGCATTTAATAAGCAGAGAGGTAAAGACATTAAAGAAGTCTGGAATCAAATCCCAAAAGATACTGATATTATAGTTACTCACGGACCTATAATCGGTAGACTTGATTATGTTCCTTCTTCCAGCGAGTATGTAGGATGTGAAGAATTAAGAAATATAGTAGAAGAGATAAAACCTATCATGCACGTATGTGGACATATACACGAAGGATACGGAGAAAGTATAGTCAACGGAACGGTATATGTGAATGCAAGCACTTGTGATAGATTCTACGACCCGGTGAATAAGCCAATAGTTGTAGATATCGATACAGTTACTAAATCTGTAATTTATTAAGTCATGGAAAATAAAAAACTAGATTTTAAAAAATACCACGGTTATCTACTAAAAGTTACTAAAGTTGAAGACCGGAGATTTAATAATGAACATCCTGGCGGTTATAATGTAGGCCATGTAGAGAAGGGACTTCTACATTTGGAAAATTCTAATACCTACCAATGTTTGTTCATACTAGACGGATTAGACCGCTACTGGCATACTTCACAAGTTCTTGAAATTTGGGAGCATGAAGGATACGATCTTATGAAAACTATAAATTCTACTTATAGAGTAGAGCCGCAAATTGTATCGATCCCGGGAGTACAGCAAAAATATTCTGTAGAAGTTGTTGAATCGAAATAAAGTATTTACTTTTATAAAAAGAGCGATATGGTATTATATTTTACAGCAACATGGTGTGGGCCATGCAAAATGTTTAAACCAACTGTCCAGCAGGTAGATGCCGAACTTGGATTAGGGATCAATTATATAGATGTAGATCAGCAGAGAGAAGTAGCTATGAGGTACAGTATTTCTAGTGTACCAACTATTATTGTCGAAAACGGAGGTAATGTTATTTATAGGAATTCAGGTGTAATGTCTAAACCGCAATTAACACAAGTTCTGTCGCAATTCAGGTAAATTTATTTTTTAACCAAAAACTAAAGGATGAAAAAAGTAATCGCAATCTTTGCAATCGCTACTCTAGTGGCTTGCAACGGTACAGCAGCTCCCGAAGCATCTACAGCTGATACTACTGTAAAAGTAGATTCTACCGTAGTAGCTCCAGCTGACACTACTGCTGCTACTCCAGAGGTTAAGTAAGGAGTTAGGACGTCGGAGAGTCGGCCGCATAGACTACGTAGCAGAAAGGTCTTTTATGTTTATTTAAAGTTCTTTAACATATGGGGGTGCCTGGTATTGATTCGTAACGCGAAGGTAATACTACATGCAGGCGGTTGGATGTGTCGCCTTTAAACAAACTTTCAACAATAAACGCAACACGTCAAGAACGTATTGCTGAAGGTGGAGCTATTTTAGCTTCTATCTTCTCTGAGAAGTACGCCTTAGCAGCGTAATCTCGCAGGGGCAGCTGATAGCCTTGCAACAGAACAGCACAAGCAGTTTTCCTTGTAGTCATAAAACAAGGTGGTGGAGTCGACCATAATCGGTTCGTCCTAATACGGTGCAGAATATATAGAGATTAATACCTCTAAGAGTTGCTCAGCATCTCGTTATATTCAGTACTAAGCATGTGAGACGTTAGTGCTATTGTTCCTTACGAAGACAGCGGTTCGATTCCGCTCACCTCCACTAGAGTTATTTTTAAGGTCTAGTCTATTTATAGGCAGTATGAGACTCTTCCTTACAACTATATTTATATCTCTATATACCATGCTGTTAGCACAGCCTACAACTGTCTATGTAGGTACTGTTACTAATAAGGTTAAAATAGGTCCTCTAACCGGAAATAAGAATTTATCTTTTGGAGTTAAGAATATAGCTGAAGAAGCAATCCTAGACAAAGGACATGATCTAAGTAATGATAGTAGTGCTTTCAAATTAGATCTTGAGATTATTTATTTCGATATTCAGCAAACAGCAGCTGGTATTAGCGTATTTCACAAAACAGAAAACGAAACAATAATTCGCATAAAAGGGATTCTTTATACAAACGATAAGAAGCCTAAAGAATATATTGCAACAGGTAAGAGTTCTGAAATATCTACCTCAACTATGATTATCGATGAAGGTGGTGGTTTTAATCAAGCGTCAGCCCGTTCTGCACTTAAAAAAACCATTATTAACGTAATTGATAAACTACTATGAAAAAACTATTATTAGCCCTTGCGCTTTTAATTAGTTTCGTATCTTATTCACAAACACCTCAAATCGGCCATTTTCAAACTCTCGCTACTGTAAGAAGAGGTGATACCTTAGATGTTGCCTGGTACTACAGGCCAGGTTCTACTGATGTACGCACATTCCAGGTTGATTGGCAGTATAAAAAAACATTACTAACTTACTTATCGACTACAGTTGATGCTACCGTTAACGGAATGACTCCGTCGGTAAGTTATAAAACTTGGGATAATTACAAGTATAATACTTACAATGCCGGCACTTACACCTATACCTCAAATACAGATTGGACTGTAGGCCGTAACTACTTAGTATTATCGAGTGGATCAACTATCGGATCTAACGGCTATATTATCCACAACAAGTATAAGATTAATGCTGTAGCTCCAAACTACGTTTCAGACACAATTACTGTAAACTGGGCACGTATGTTTGACGTAAACGGTAATACTATCGGTGATAATGTAGCTCAACTTACAAACCAGAAATTAGCAATCAAACTATTAGGCAACTTAACTTTATCCGGTAAGGTGTGGTTAGGGCCAAATATGAACCTACGTCCTGTAGTATGGTGTTATCAAGCAAATAATAATGCATTTATTGATTCAGTAACTGTAAATGCCGACGGTACTTATACTTTAGATAATATTGATGAAAATACAAGGTATAAGCTAGATGTTAAGTTTCCATCTCCGCTTGCTACTATTAGAGACAATGCCGTAACAATAGCCGACGCTGTCAAAACCTATGATGAATATACTATTACAGATGTCAATCAAACATTTAGTAGAAACTACTTAAGAAATGGATTAGCATATTTAATTGCCGATATTAATAAAACAGGTACATTAGACGGAGGTGATGCTTATTCAATTTATGCTTCAGTATCAGGTTTAAAACCAATTGATACGACTAAATTAATAAATGTATTTAGTAAAAATACTTACGACTCATTAACACTAGGTGTTAACCAATGGAATGATTGGGCTTCACATATTAACGGAGTAACTTATATCTACGATAGCGTAGGTATAGTTAACTTAACAGGAGTAGATATTAAATACTTTATCTTAGGAGATGTTGATAGAACACATTCATCTCCGGTATATAATGCAAACGGTGATTTAGTAGCTGCTGCTAGATACATCGGTAACCTAAACGTCACCATACCGAACGTTACGGCGCCTACCGGTCAAGCAATGTATGCTAACTTTAACATCAATACAAACGGTATTAACAACGACGGACTTCAATTTGAAATGAGATATGATCCTACAAAAGTTAAATTTGAAGAGATCATTTCCAACATTCAAGGTCCATGGTTACAATATCTTACCCACGACGATGCTAACGGTATTATCCGATTTGGCGGAATGAATAATCAAAAGATTGGTTCTTTAACTGGAAACTTAACTCCATTTAGATTAAAGTTTTCGCCAATCGGTACTAACGATATTATGACCAACGTATATGTTAGAAGCCTGATGGATGCTGCCGATAAAAACGGAGATCATTTTAACATAAATTTGCAATCTGATTATGTAGTACTAGCTACAAGACAAGCAGTAGTATCTACACCAGAAGGGGAAATTACAGCTACAATTAGACCAAATCCAACAAGTGGATTTTTTGAATTAGTAGTAGTATTCCCTAAAGCAAATATGACTTCACTTGCTACTGTATACGATATTACAGGCCGTAAAGTAAAAGATATCGGGAAGATATGGAGTGACGATTATATAACAACTGTTATTAAACAAGTTGATTTAACATCAGCAGCTAATGGACGTTACTTGTTGGTACTGGATAATGAGAATCAAAAACGCTTAGCAAAACAATTTGTTAAAATATAAAAACTAAATTTATGTCAGAAGAATTAGAACAAAATGACGGAACCTGGTCAGGTTTAAAGAAAACTATCATTGGTGTTGCAACAACAGCAGTAATGGGATTAGGTACTTGGGGCGTAACCAAATTAACAGGTGGGGAAGAAGAAGCACCAGCTCCGGTACAACAAGCTCAACCGACAATTGTTATTAATAATACACAACAACAGCAACAAGCTACTGGAGGTGGAACTAAAGTTATTGAGCGTGTAGTTGAAAAGCCAGCTGCTAAACCAACAGAACCAGCTCCAAAGAAAAAAGAATTTTCAGAAGATCCAAAGTGGTAAACTATGTGGCAAGCTAATATAATAATCCAAAACAATACATCGTACAATTTAAAAATTGACGGTGTTGGACCCGGTAATCAGACTATCGGCCCTAATAACGGCGTAAGCTGGTCTTCAACAGAAGTACACAACACTAAATCCTTATTATTCTGGACCACACCAGGTGTTTGGTATATGCAAGGAAATTTGTCGTTTGGTCCTGAAGCAGGAGTATATGTTGATAGAGGATGGATGGCTGAAGGAGATCAATCAATTGAAATGATTGCTACTGCTAACGGTAAGACTTGGACACAAACTCAAAACGGAGGCGAAACGCTTCTTGCATGGAATGAATTTGAACAAGGAGGAGATATTTCTTTAACTTTTAATAAGCTTTGATATGAGTCAACAAAGTACAGGTTTTAAAGACCTTTTAAATGCGATGATGAAACGCAGATGGTATATCACTGCGTTAGTACTAGGGTCATTTGTTATTATTATTGCAGGTATATTTTTTGCAATAACTACTAATACATCAGCATCAGCAGAATGGAAAGAGCTTTTACTGTTAATGCTCGGTGCATTTATCGGTTCGTACGGCAAAATTATTGATTACTGGTTTAGTGATACCGATAAAGATAAAATGCTTGTTCAAAAAATGGACGAAGAAGACGGTACTAGTATGTCACACACTAATGACATGAAAGAGTCTAATAAGCCAGTAACTCCGCTTATTCCAGATGCTTTTATAGCAGGCGCTCAAGCAGCACGTGAACTTGCCGTAACGGAAAACAAGCAAAATTACGATTTAAAGAAAGATCAACAAGAACACGATCAAATGTTAGAAGCTGATGAGCAAGAGCATGAACAAGAATTAGAGAAGATGAAGCTAGAACATGAACTTAAGGCTCACAGATATTGCCAGCACGAATGGGGTGATTCAGATAATGACGGAGAATTAGAGTGTCAGAAATGCGGACTGTTCAAGGACGCTTATGATGATACTCATTAGTAATAATTAAAAATTAAAAGTATGAAACAATTTTTTAAAAATCTATTCGATGATAGCAATACTATCAACGAAAAGTCTGTAGTAGGCTTTACTGCTTTTGTAATGATGGTAGTAACTTTAATTGCAGATATTGTAACCGGATTAATGGGAAGAGAAATGCCAATTCATGAGTTTGTATTTGACGGCTTTATGGTCATTGTGCTTGGTGCATTCGGTATTGCTTCTGTTGATAAGTTTATCAATAAGAGAAAAGGTAACGAGTAATGGAAAAAAAGTCTAACATAGTTAAGGCAGTTGCTTTTATTACACTCTATGTCGTTGTAATGCTTACATTGTCAACTAAGTGTAATGCACAAGTGATCGGTAAAACAACTACTGAAGACTATAAAGCATCGTTCGAAAAGAAATCGAACATAGACAGTCTTCTAGAATATGATGGCCCTAAGATTCCTATTCAAATTTTAAGTTTAGGTATTAGCGAAGAGGTATATGCTATGTATCCTGAACTAAAGGATAAACGTGTTGGATTAGGGGTAACAAACATTGTAGTCGAGTTTCTGGAAGAAACCAATCACTTTACCTTTACGGAAGATAAAACTGAGGTTAAGAATAGAATGGTAAAACAATTCCAAGCCTCTCAGGCCGGAATTACTCAAGATAAATTAGATGGTAGAGGTAAAATACGCTTAGCTCACTACTTCGTTTATATCGAATGCTATGATTTTTCAGTTTCAGAAGATGAAACAGTAAACATGAAAGACGGTGTT
>Ga0181352_1000247_pt1 | contig 24522 bp, 29 predicted proteins | sample Fa13VDMLBSN_FD_130103 | JGI IMG/M metagenome (GOLD analysis project Ga0181352, IMG submission 130103) | Freshwater viral communities from Lake Michigan, USA - Fa13.VD.MLB.S.N | ecosystem: Environmental > Aquatic > Freshwater > Lake | place: USA: Michigan | collected 2013-09-23 | reverse complement strand
GCATCGGTTAAAAATGATGCTATGTATCCGTTTGCATTTATTGTAAAATTAGTACCAGCACCGAGAATGGGATTCTTATTCATCTCATAATAAGTAACCCCACCAATTGTCCCTTGGTTAACTGATCCGTTTAAATAATACGATACGGATGCACCGCCTCCGCCGCCACCCCCAGGAAAGTCTCCGAGGCTACCGTCACCACGCACATATTGAGAGGCAAGGCCAGAGCCAGTCACGGCAATTGTACCGTTGCTAGTCAATGGCGAATTGCTTACCGTAAATGCAGATGGCATTGTAAGACCAACGCTAGTAAGCCCCGTGTCTATATCGCTCCAAGAGGCTTGTACCGTACCGCCATCTTGTTGAGTAAGCGTTAATGTCTTTGTGCTTGTCCCAGTGACACTTGCACTATTTATTTTATCGTTGTATGCACTATCCCACTGTGTTTGCTTTGCATCGGTAGGAATTGAGTAACCGCTACCATAAGAGATGGCAATTGTACCATTGCTTGTAAGTGGACTATTCGCTACGGTTAATCCCGTTGGCACGCTAATACCAACAGATGTTAGCCCCGTGTCCGTGTCCGTACCGTTCACCCAAGCCGTACCGTTGTACTTTAGCACTTGGTCTGTGGTAGGAGAAGTGATGGTGACATCGCCAAGTTGGCCGAGGTTATAGTCCCCTTCGGTTGCAACTACCGCACCAGTCCTTCCGAACACACTTGTTACGGGAGCGGTGTCGTAGTCGTTCCATGAGGCTTGTAAGGTAGAGCCGTCTTGCTTGGTTAGGGTAAGTGTCTTGGTTGTCGTACCGCTAACGGAGGCCGCAGTCAAGCTCCTATTATATGCCGTGTCCCAAGTCGCTTGTTCAGCATCACTTGGCAAACTATATCCACTTGCATACGTAACCGCTAACGTGCCGCTTTGTACAAGAGGCGAATTTGCTACACTAAACCCAGTCGGCATTGTAAGGCCAACAGAGGTCAGAAGCGTAGCTGCACCAGATGCATTATAGTCCAGATTCACATAAATTGGACTAGGGTTACCTCCAGACACATTGACCTCAGTCACATCATAAGTAACCTTAATAACTGGTGTTGTATAACTATATGCTATTTTTACTACAATCACGATGTAACTTGGTTTTGTACGTCAATATAACCTTGCATCCAAGTATATTTATTGCTAGAGATAGTGACCTCTAATTCATAGATGAATTCTCCAGCAGTGTAAGCAGCTGTTGTTGTTGGCGTAAGCGTAATCTTTCTTGTGTAGTTATTAATCTGCACAAAGTCAGAATTTGTCCAAGTAAATATAGTGGTCCCAGCACTGTTCTTTGCTTGCAGCTTAAAGCTATATGTACTTACGTCTAAAGACGTTTCTTCGCATTCATCATCATAAAAAGAGTAAGTGACCACATATGTGTCACCCTTCTTTATCGGAGCCATATTATGTTCACCTATCATTGTTTATCAGCTTTATCTTTTAATTGTAATTTTATTTCATTCAAAGCCTGCATGATTTCTTTAAATTGCACGACAGTCTCATCTTCTTTTTTCTCTAAGGTTTTAAGCCTGAGATCATGCTCTCTTAGCCTAATTTTAAAATCCGTGTAGATTCGTATGGCACCTAGCCCGAATGCTACCGTTTGTACACCTAAAACTAACCAGAAATTCATTTCCATTTGTCCTTAAAATTACATCTTTATATTGAAATATATACAGCTTTAGCCGATAGCCCATTGAATTGAGTTCCGACAGTTATAGAAAAGAAAGCCCCTTCATTAACAACAGTATAATTATAATACCATACTCCAGCTATTCCAACTGCTACTAATTTATATGTAGCTGTATCTCTGCCAAATATTTTACCTAATCCTACAGTATAAGAATCAACACTTGTGATCTCTACCAGCGGTCCAGTTCCTTGAAGCGTATAATCATAGCTACCAAACTCGCTGACATTTGACGATATGCTTAGGCTAGTTATAAATGCAGTAAATTGGTACACTTTGTAGTTGCCAGTCTTGTCAATCATGTCTAGGTAGCATAAAAACTCCTGATCTGTACCCTCTATAAATGTATCAAAAAAAGTAATAGGTTGCATATTGCTTTCGGCCATTTTTACCAGACCGTTGCCGCTAACCGTAAAACTCATCCTATTTTGTATATACTCGCGGAATACACCATTTGTTCTTGGTGCAAGCTCTAGGCTATCCCTACTAATACTTAATGTTGCATTTTTGGCACAAGCAAAAGGGAAAACTCCACCACTTGCATTTGTGACCGCTATGACTAAACCTTCCGATGTAACTGCTTCTGCCATTTTTAATTTGTTAAATATCTATCAACATAAGTGTCAAAAGTCTGTGCTGTACTTGCTGTATAAGTAAATGTCATTTCTCCTCCAGTCAAATCCAAGCTGTAGATGTTTGTATCTATCCACACTTGCAAAATATCACCATTTACCAACGAGACCCCATTTAGACTCAAATCAACATTAAAATATTCTGGGTTGTTATTTATAAAAATTTGATTAGTGTTTATTGCCGCGCCATTTTTATATAACTTAAACTGTACTGGACTTGTTCCTGAGCTTGTAATGGCTCCAGATACATTGACTGATATATTTACAGTTATTGCAACAGCAGAGTTGTATGTAATATTTGTTGTACCGCCAAGAATAAAGTCGGCTGCACTAATTATTGTCCAAGGCACATAATTTATAGAGCTGTATGAACCAGTAGTCACATCAGCCTCAAAAGTCTTGGTTATATTGGTACCAGGGTCTTTTGTGCTATCGTAGACCTCAATAAGAGTAGCTGTCCATGTAGCTGCGTCAAAATCTATCTCACGCATATTTAAGACATAATATATCTTATTTGGGTCATCGTCAGGAAAAATAAACGTATTAATTAACCCAATTGGATCTGCATTGCTATTGAATTTTAGACCAAAGCAATTAACATCAATCTTATTTCTATTAAACCTAGTATTCTCCCAAATTGGGATTAATGCTTGTTGCAAGAATGGGAACCTTTCTGCACTATATCTAAATCTAAACCATTCTGCATTTGTAAAAGTAATTTGATCTGGTCTATATAAACTGCCCTTAAAATTATGAGACACATTATCTTCTAAATAAGTTATAGCAGTTGTCTCATTTCTAAGGTTGCCTGACTTCTCGTAATATACTTCGTGTCCTGTTATATTTGACCTTCTTTCATCAGTGTTAAATACGGGAATTGTTTCACATGAGAAGTTCTTAATTTCTATTTGATTGTCAATATACCCATCTCTTAATAACCCCCAAAATTGCATTTTAAACTTACCAGCGTAGGGCATTGGCTCAGATGTAACAGAAATTGTCTGCCAATCTGTAGCATATATATCTTTAACTGGATCGTAAACCATTCTTATTTGTGCAGTAGGGTAATCTAGTGATGCATTGTCTGCAATCCATTTACCATCTTTATCTAACCAATAATTGCCAAATGAAGTTTCTAAATATAAGGCTGCAATTATGATATCCTTATCATCATAGCTAGCAACACCATCATCTACATAATCTTTTAATTCAATTGATGATGGTGTAAAATTTTTATACCTTACATCAAATGTTAATTTGACTGTATCGAGTGTTCTTATATAAGTATACTCAGATTGTATCCATGAATATTCGCTATCTCTTAATCTAAAAAACGCCAATCTTTCACTTAAAATTGTATCTATATATACTTCACTAACTCTATATGTTCCAGTATTTGTAACTGGTGCTAACAATGTGCCGTAATAAAAATCCCAATTAGCTAAAGAATATAATTTTAAAGATGCGTTTTCACTTATAAGTGTACCTCTTGTAAAAGATGAGTTAGGCACGCACTCTGCAAACATTTCGTAATCCTTCTTAACGGTATTACGCTTTACTCTTCTGTTAATGTAGCGCAGCATCTCAGGAGTTATTTGCTGCATATTCTGTCCTACTCCAACATTTGCATCGTATCTGCGATTGACTGTAGCCCTGCCCCCTCCTACTTGATTCCTAAATCCTCTCAGGTTTTCATTTGTAGGTATATAAAGATCTTCTAATCTTAAAAAATACCATTGTCCTTTGTACTGGAACATGGTCTGATTAAACGAACTATTAATCTTATTTAATACTTCTAATTTGCTATCGTATTGCCTAGGCTCTTGCACAAATGTTCGTGTATCAAAATAGCATTGATCCAAACACATATCTGTGTTCGTGCTATTCATTGATGTATGATAAAGACTATTGTAAACCCTAGACTGCACAAGGTTTTGAGGCGCATCTTGCAAGCAATATCCAATAGCTGTCCAAGGTGTTATTTTACCAACTACCTCAGCCCCATTGTTGCTAAACTGCTTGTCAGCAAGCTGACCAATTCCTTCTGTTGCAGTCAATGTAAGCACATGGTTTGTTGCAATCCAAGTCTCTTGAAAATTATCCTGCAAAATAAACCCATACCAATATGGGGTAAATGACCCGAAGCTAAAAATAACTTCTATGTCATTATCGTTATTTGTAACAAAGCTATCCATCGTTACTGATGAATCGCTTGCTATTATATTTATTGTTGCTTGTTGTGGCCTATAAGGCTTGAATATATCTTCAGTTGTATTGTATTCAGATAAAGTGAATGGCTTTGCCGCTGGAGTCAAATAAGTAACTCCACCAGTCCATCCTTCAAATAAGAATTGCACAGTGCAAGTATCGCCTTGTGCATTCTTAAACTCTAATCTATATTTTTCGCTTCTAGCCAATTCTATTTATATTAGTGTTTGTTCTGTTTAATGCACCCACTAAATCTGATCCTCTCAATGTTAAATTCACGGCTCCACTCATAGCAAGACCGCCTGCGCCTATGTTAGCTAAGTTTGGACCTCTTTGTGGACCAAAGCCTAATTGACCAGCAAATGCTCTACTAAACATCTGAAAACCAGTTAACCCAGTTGCAGCACCTGCTCCTGGGTTCAATGCAGTTGTTGCAATAGTTGCCAACAATGTTATTATTCCAGTTGCTATTAATTTAGCTACTACTTGTTTCATATTCTCTACAATAGCTCTACCAAATTCTTTAAATGAAAACTTGCCAGTTTCTAGTAAATTCTTAAACTGATCTTGTAATGGATTAAAAAATATATCTCCAATTAAATTAGCAGCATCCCTTAAATTTTGTACAAATTTTAAGGATTCTTTTTTCATATTTTCTTGCAATTGCATTATCTTTTTTGCAAATTGCTCATATGATGGTATACCTTTATTGAGGGCATCTAAGTCAAATGGTGCTATAAGTTTTGTAACTTCTCCTGGTGGTATATAATTTTCTGGGTCTAATTCATCAAAAAATCCTTCTCTAAAAACTTTTATTTCCTTAAATACATTTCCTTGAGATTTTTCAAACTTCTTTTTAAACGGTTCTGTTATATCAAAATATGCATCAGCTAATTTACCGCCTAATTTATTAATTTGTCCAGTTTCTCCATCTGCAACAATTGCTAATGCTAAGTTATCTAGACCGATTTTAAATATATTTCGAACCTTTTCTATTTGTTTTGGTATCTCCTTAGCAGATGTGACACCAAATCCTTCAAATAAATTTGGGAAATCTTGTTGTAGTTGCCCAATAATTTCATTAAACTTTGCAACAGAATTTGCCCCTTTTGTAAAATCTATATTACCTAAATCACTAAATAAATCTTGACCTCTCTTAAATTTAGTAGGATCATCAAAAGCTCTTATAAAATCTAAATATTCTTGCGGCGGCTTATATGCCTCAAAATATTTTTTTACCGCCTCCCCACCTTTGACAAACTGACTCGCATTTTGTCCTATAATTAAAGTATTTTTATCAATCTCATCACTAGCTTCTTTTATTCTTTTCTTTAATAGTTCATTTTTTACTCCTAAATTTTCTAATTCTTTGGCACTTAATTTAACTACTCTTTGTTGTGTAAATAATGAGCCTATTTGTTCTTGAGGGCCAGCCCCAGTTGAAATCGGTTTTCTTTTTTGTTCTGCTTTAACTAATGAGTCTTGTGCTGATATTAATTTTTTATTTTGTTCTAATAAAACAGAACTACTATTAATTTCTTCTTTTAAAGTTTCTATTCTAGCTCTAGCAGTTAATACTTTTGTATATTTTTCAACTGCAGCTTTTACTTGATCAATTGTACTTTTGCCAGCAATTAAATTCCCAAAAAAATCTTGATCTACTTGTTTAAGTTCTTCAATTATATTTTTTTGTTCTTGTTGGCTTATGTTTAAATCTGATAATCTTTTAATTAATGAGCCAACTATTGTTAGTTGTCCTTTTTGTGCTGCTGTTGCATCTTGCGTTAATCTACTAATACTAAGTTGATTTTTCGCAAATTTTTCATATTCTTCGTTAAACTTTCTAATCTCTGTAGTTAAAGTATTTTGCTTTCCAGTTAATGCTTCTATTGCTCCACTTAAACTTCCATATTTCTGTACTAAAACAGTAATTATTGATGTTACCGCACTAAATGCAAGAAAAATACCAGCTGGTCCTATAAGTGATTTTCCAATTTCTTTTAATGCTGGCATTAATTTGCCATCAGTTGTAGATGTTAAATTTCCAAAACCTTGTATAACACCAGGTAGGTTATTCTGAATACCTAAAAATCCAAATGGTAAGTCTTGAATTGTAAGAGATAAACTTGTTAAAGCAGTCCTTGCGCTTTTGCTTGAATTACCGACTTGTTCAAATTTAGGAGCAACTTTTTCTGACTCAACTCCTAATTTATTATAACTAGCAGCTAATCTTTGATAAACATTTTCTGCACGAGCTATTTCGTTAGCTAGTTTATTAAATTGTTTATCTCCAGTTGGTAAGGATTTTATTTGCGCACCTAATTCTTGTACTTTAGCCTTTGCTTTATTTAAAGCTGCTTCTAATTGTTTGGCATTTGCTGTTATATCTACTTTTAAAATCGGTGCGCTCATTTTGCCAATCTTTTAAATATCTCTTTGTATTCTTGCTCGTTTATTAATGAAGTATCTTCATCCCCATCAAGTGGCCACAACTGCTCTGGTGTCTTAGGGCCAGATTTATTATCGCCATGTAGTCGTACCATTGTGAACATAAGCAATCGCACCAATTTATAGGTCTCTAGCTTATGATCATTATGTCCATTTAGCATTAACGAGAAATGCTTAGGACTCATGTTATAAAAGTCTTGTGGCAATAATTTAAGCTGCCCAAAGGCGTACTGCTCTATTTCTTGCCACGAGTATTCTTTTTTTTTGGCTCATCCTCCTTCTGAGTGGCTTTCACAAACTCATTCTCTGTCCATAGTTGTATAATGTCTTGTATCTGCTTTACAAAAGTCTCATTTTTTAAATTTGACTCTATTGCATCTACAAAAAATTCAAAACTATATTCAGGTACGACTTCTTTGATCAAGCAGTTATTATAATAACCGCTATATAAAATATGGGCTATGCCAATTTCATTTAGATCATTATTTTCAAAGCCAACTCCAGCTGAAAGTTTATCGGATAGATAACGAAAGCTAGCCATTCCGAATTTGATGCCAATTTTTTTGTCATCAATAGTTAAAGTAGTATAGTTCATTATTTAGTATTAAGCTGCTGGATCGATATCAATTGTTCCAGTTGATTGAATTGTTCCAGAAAAGTTAATAAATTCAGTTGTTGCTTGATTGAGAACCAAGGACGTTACATACCCAGAAAATCTGTGGTAATATGCAGCACCTGCACTTGATCCAGTTACAGCTGGGTTCTGTACTCTTACCATTACCAATGTCTTGTTGTTAAATGCTGACAACAAAGCATTATAAGATATTTGTACACTTGTAGGAGCTGTTTCACAAATTGCATCAAAATCTAATGTCATTTGTGGAAATCCTACTGCTGTCAATACTCCGCAATTTGTTTGATCAGCTGTTGCGTCAACTGTTCCATTTACTGAAGATGTACGAAGACATACTAGGCTATCGTACTCTGTGCCAACGTTGGTAATATCAATTTCAACTGCTTGGGCTGCGCCTAAAACTTGTGCCATTGTTTATTTTATTTTTGGTTTACTAAATTATTGATTGTTATTATTTTACGAGCTACATAATTGTCCCCGTTATACAAAGGTAAATATAATGAATTTGTTCTAGCTACTGGATATACAACAAAATCATTATCCTGAAATACATTTATAGAAGGGTTAGTTATCAAGATATTGAGAATTTGGCTTGCTATATTGTCTACAACTGACAGATCATTTACTCTGTATTGTTCACTAAAAATATCAATATCTACATTTACAACGTTCTGGAATTGATTGTTATTATTATTTGCTATCTCAATGATTGATGATATAATTACATAATTCTGTGGAAGCGTTCTAAATGGTGTCTGACCATATACTGGCACATCTTTACTATTGTAAGAAAGATTGCCATTCAAGGCATTAACATATATTGTTCTAACACTATTTGAGGTATCTTTCATTATGGTTCTAATACTTTTTTCATTCTCTCAATCATTATCGGGAACACATCTCTAACTGCTCTATAAAAGAATGGATGTTGTTTTGTATGTCCAGGTGTTGCTTTCTGAAAAGTCTTAGCATATTCTTGCCATTCTGGGTCTAAACTTGGTACATATGTTTCCGCATAAGGACCGGTTCCAAACTCAACATAAGCAGCATAATCAGTTACAGCCCTCAAGTCATATACTAATGGAGCGTGCTTTACAGCCTTAATTGCGCCTCTTAACCTACCAGTACCTGGAGGTGCAAATGTTTTTGCTTGTGTTTCCATGTCTATCAATCCTGCATGCATTTCAGCATCCAATTCAGCAACAACCTCTTTTGTATATTTATCCAAATCTTTGAATAATTTATCAAAAGCAGCATTCTGATTTTTAAAGAAAATGCCGTCAGCCATTATATATTCACCTTTTTATACTGATGATAATTAAGTCCATCCCAGTTAGGATATTGGCTGATAAGAGCTTGTCTGTCTGCGTTCATCTTTTTGCCTCTGTTCTCGTACTGCCACGCAGTCAAAGCCATTATATCGTCTGCCAAATCCTCTGGAAGTGTTCCAAACCCGCCTTGATAAAGAGCTGTATAAATACCTGGGTTATAAATCCATACTTTGCCTGCAATAATCTCAAAGTCCTCGTTCTTCGTCAAAATATCGTATAAACCTATGCCAGTTTTTATTTTTAATTCATCCATACACACCAGCGGTCCGTAAGGCAAATCTACCATCCATAGTGGAGGCTGTGTTCCAGTCAACTCAAAATTCGTTCTAATTAGTTTATTTACAAAAGAAAGGCCAGTCAATTTCTCAAGATGTACTCTTGACGCATTCAGAAGACTTTGTATTAAAGAATCATCTGATGTGTAATCTATTCGCATCCAATTCTTTGCATCGGTGAGACTGACTGGCTCTACTACAGCATCAGCTACAATCGTCACTCCGTTTATATATATCGCCATTTTTACTTGTATTTATTAACCATTTCTCGGAACCAGCCTTCAAACTCATCGAGTGCTTTGCGCGGATCATGATCTCTGGATCTACTCTTCGCTTTTCTTGAGGCTTCCTCGTAGGCTTTTTTGTCATCCAGCCTATTAATCGCGTTAACCCAGCTTTTAATATCATTCCGATCTTTTATGTATATCCCAGCACTTCCGCAGTTCTCCTTCAGCCCTTCAGCCTCGCTGCTTATGACTGGAATGCCGCTGCACATAGCCTCGGTTGCCGTTCTTCCCCAGCTCTCATACTCACTTGGCATCAGCAGGATCCGTGTCTGCCTATAATACTGGTTTATATCGCTCGTATTAGGCAAATATTTGAGATTTGGAAGGCTACCCTTCACCTGCTCATCATAGCTCCCTAAAACGCCTAAAAACCGCTTATTTGGCATTGCTTGGGCAATCTTTTCAAATATCTTACCGCCTTTGTTCTCGTTCGTATTAATCAGAGTAATATATTCGTTCTTCGCTGGTTCAATCTGCAAGTCGTAAATACGGTAGTCAACTGGCGGCGTCATTATAAAGTTAGGCCATTGGTAATTTAATAGGTTTTTTAGCCATAAAGAGTTATACACAATATGTTGATTGTGCCTCGCATTGATGATTTCGGGGTATGGATGGCTATTATGAATGAGATGAAAGACTGGTTTTTTGTAAAGTGCTGCACTTGCAATTGTCCATTTTGTATAGTCTAAATGCGTGAAAACTGCATGGCTCCAACGCATCAAACTATCAATAACATTTTCTTGTGGAGGAAAAACATCAATGCCGTCAAAGACATAATTATTTTTAATCTTATAATGATTGGCTTGATGCAAAAGCACTTTTATCTGATGACCTTTGCTTTGCAAATCTTTTAGCATCCAGTGAATCATATATTCCGCACCGCAATTGTGCTTAGGGGGATAAAGATGAATTGAAGCAAGTATATTCATAGTTAATAGTTTATATAATATCCGTATTCGTTATTGCGATATAATTCTTTCATCATTGGATAGCGAAACAAAAATACATCATGTGTGAGATCTGATTGTAAATGTGTTTCATAAATATTTCCGTTGACCTCACCTTGCTCCATTGTGTATGGAATTGCAACCAAGCATTTCTTATTAGCCAAATGTATTTTTGTAAGTAAGTCATGGGCATCCTCTACTGACAAATGCTCAACTATGTCACCCATTATTATGTAATCGTATATACTAATATCAAAGTCAATGATATTGCCTATATGTACGTTATTGTAAATTTCTTTGAGCTGAAATTGCTCTATATATGGCTCAAATATTTCAAGGGCATCTATATAAAAATTATAACGGAGCATTGATCCGTATTTACCACTACCAGCACCTACATCTAAAATTTTAGTGCTTGGAGGAAAACTCTTTATTATGTGGTTTCCTACTTCTATTTTAAAGTAATCGTATGAGTATGGCATAAGTAAAAAAAAGGAGGCTTACGGGCCTCCCTTTTAGATTTATGTATGGGCAAATTAGATAGCTCCGTACAAGCAAGCAGTAGGCTGGAAACTCATCAAGTCGCAACGAGCTTCGCAACGGAAAGTGATCAAGTTCTTGATGAAATCAGAACCGTCAAATTCAGTGCTACGAACTGCAAGACCGCTTTGTTGAGCGATAGCAAACTTAGTTGTATCGAGAACATATGCCTTAGATGCAGTAACCAAGCTATGAGGAATAACTGGGATACCCATGATTCTAACATTACCTTGAGCATCGATAGTGATACCACCAGGTACAGAGTAAGAACCGTTAGTAGGCAAGGTCTTCATTACGTTAGCCCAACCAGCGTGTGTGGTCAAGATAAGGTTTGCGTTCCAGTTAAGACCGCCAAGTTGAGCAACATAGTCTACGAACTTCTCAGCTGTGTTAGCACCACTAGACACGCCAGCAGTTGCAGATGCAGCGAGGTCGTTCAAGTAATATGTATCTTCAGCTCTTTGGAAATCTTCGATCAAAGACTGCTGCAAATATGCGTTCAAGAAAGGAAGATCGTCAACCATTTGGCGAGATACCTTTACATAACCAGCGATGAATTGCAACACCTTGTTTACAACTGTTACATCGTAATCGATCTGAGCTTTGTCAGAACCTTCAGTTTGCTTACCAAAAGAACCTTCACCAACTGGGATGTTACCCTTAGGGAAAGAAACTGAACCAGTAGAAACTGGGATGATGTTGAATACGCTTCTCAGGTGTGGGTTCACGAATGAACGCAACGCAGGAGAATTGATATAAGAAGTGTAAGGGTTACCAGTCAAGTTAACCGCTTCGGTCATTGTTCCTACAGTCTTAAGATCCAATTCAGCATTGAATCCTTTACCGTTTGTTCTAACCGCTTCTTTGATTGCATCATAACCTTTAACGATTGCTTCGCCGATTGCAGATTTGATTTCAGCGATGTGTTCGTTGTAAGATTGTGCTACTTTCTTCTCTTCTTTAGCAGAGAGTTTACCGAAAGCAGATTTAGCAGCAAGGATTTCTTCTCTTGCTTCGATCAAGTTTTTGTTGTTCTTAGCAACTTGCTCGTTCATTTCTTCTACTTTGCTTTCGAACAATTTAGCAGCCTTCTCAGTTGCAGCAGCAACTTCGGCTTTTTGTTCTGCGAGTTTAGCTTCCAAAGCTGACTCGAATGATTTAATGTCGCTCATTTTTAAAATTTGTTTATTATGTTTATTAATTCAACAACACTCACCTCTTCTTCTTTTGGCTGCAAAGGTGCTTCATCAACTGCCTTTGTGCTACTCATTTGTTCTATGGCTTGTGCTAATTGTTTTACTTTTAATATACAAAGATCAATGGTCTCATCTGTTACATCGCTGTTGCGGATGAACTTCTCAAACGCTTTAATTTGATCTTGTATCTTCTCTAAATTATTATAATTTTTCATACCAAGGATGGGTGTGGCTTCGTTTGCGCCCCAAGCAGTCAAGCTAGAGCCTTCAAAGAGCATTACCTCATGGATTTGATTAGCCTCTCCTGACTTTTGCTCACGAAGTGTTTTGAAACCAATTGAGTGTTCTGTAATAAGTCCACTCTCTACCATCTTCACAAAATCCTTGCCAAGTTGATGACTGCCAATTTTTGATCTGTAGTACAGACCATAATCGTCTTCCTTCAGCTCAAGCATTTTGCCAAGAGGTTGTGAAGGATCATGGTTCATTAGATGCTTTACTCTGTTCTTTCCTTCTGGTCCCCAGTCTTGGATTGAACGCTTAAATGCGCCTGGCATCATAATGTCACCATCGCTGTCAACATTACCAAATGCTGAGAAATAGCCGGTGACTATTCCTTCTTTTGTGTCTACATCTTTAACCTCTAAGTCAAAGGATTTGTAATTGTATATCATTTTTTATCTTTTCATTATTAATCTTCCATTTGCATCACGCTTTGGCACAAAGCCTATTGCGCATCGACAATTGATAGTGAAGCCGGCTGGGCTTGTTGGGTCTCCAGGTGCTGCGGCTAACACAGTGTCACCTTTCTTACCAGTAGAAGTGAATGGTTGGTCATACGGAACTTGTTGGCCATCCATATTTAAATGATCATAAGTATTGCGAGGTATTCTCCTCGTTCTGCTGTCTCTCGCCGCTATCCATACCTTATCTACTTCAAAGTTATGGGAATTTGCGCCTTGTAGAGCAGCATAGTTTGATGCACGCATCACCTCGGTTCTTGCTATCCTTCTCGCACGCATTGCGCTGTATCCTAAGTCCTCATCGCTTGTAATGATGCGGACCATCTCGTCTATGCTAAGTCCCTCTACAACAGCTTGCGAGATTATATCTGTCAACTTCTTTTTTGAGGTCTGCGTCATGTCGGCTACTAGCTGAAAGCCATAGATGCTCAAAAATTGTATGATCTGCGTTATAAAGTCAGTATTGAGTCCAAATGGGTCTGCTGCTTTGCGAGATTGGTTTCTGACTGCTCTATAAGATGCATTGCCAAAAATCACAGCAGTCTCTCTATACAACTCCTCCATTATTTTTATCAGCTCATCACTCCATGCGTAGCTACCCATCATAGATAGCGTTGCGCTTGGTCCCATGAGCTGTAAGTCTCTTGCAACTTTGCGCATCTCTTTACCGATCGCCTTTTGAAACAAAGAACTATATTTATTATCAAGACCTCTACGAAGCCTCTCAAACTTTATCCAATAAGCCTCTCTTTGACTCGCGTTCATCGATTAGCTTTTTTTTATATGCTGTCCTCAATGACATCATCATTGCTTTCTCTACTGCGCAGTTCTGCTCGCTCTTCAGCTTGGGATATTTCGTCATCACTATCCTCATTATCTCCTCGTCTGTTGTTTGCGATGTTACTTGACTCATCTTCGTTCTCTGATGGTGGAATAGTTAGGTCCATAACCGCTTGCTCAAGAGGAATCAGACCTTGGTTAATGTATGCATACTCAAACGCACCTTCCTTCTCTTGGTAGTTCATCGCTACACGCTTCTCGTCAAAGGTCAACCAGTTCGCATCACGCAAGCTACGGACCATTCTCTCCATGTCTTGTTGCATCTCTGGTAGTGCCGTAATATCAAAGTCAATGAATGCATCCTCACCGTATCTTGGTACGAGCCATTTATTTAGCTCATCACGAAGTTGGCAACACATCGGTATGATTGTGTTTGTTATAAGGTCGCGCATTGCGTTTTGGTAGTTGTTGTAGCTAGATGTGTCAACATCGAACAGCACAGCAGGAAGACCAAACACGCGGCACCACTGATGCATAGAAAGACGCAGTGTGTTGACCAGCTCCATGTCGACACTAGACATACCAAAGTTGAGGTAGTCCCAAGGAGTTTGCAGCACTGCCACCTTCCCTTTGTTGTCAACATAGTTTATATTCTCATTCACTGCACGCCTAATGTCAGATGCCTGCTCCACAGTGAAGCTCGGCACAATGCTACCAAGCGGTCTAGGAGTCAAGGCTCCCTTCGCTCCACCGTTGCCAGTCATCATCGCTGATGCATCGGCAGCATTGTTGGACATACGAAGTGTTTTCAGCGCAGCACGAAGTGGTGACACACCACGAAGATGCGCACGAGTCGTAGCATCGAACTCAGGGTTCCATGACGCCCAATGCATCACTTGCTCTTTTGGCAAATTAATTCCTTCACCTACCTGCAGCTTGTATGCCACGATATTATATAGGTCGATTGGATCTGGGTATATTTCCAAGAACTGGGTGGGCAGTATGTTGAGTTCACTGAACTGTCCTCCAAGTTTACCATCATTTCCATATACGTTTCCTTCTCCGCTGAGGTATCTATATCCGAATAAGTTTTCAAAGAATTGGTCTTGAGATTGATAATTGTTTGGCCTCTCGAGTAACCTTGCTAAAGGTGTACCCATTATAATATTTTCTGAGTATGCGTTCTTACGAGCAAGTAGTGCCTGCTCAAACGCACCGCGATTGGCAATGCCTTTTGATAATTGCTTATAGCGCATCAGCTCGGTGCGAGCCTTCTCGCCAGGGTTGAGCTTATAGACATACCAAGGTATGGATGCACTCTTGCGAGCAAGAAAGCTCACAATAGCATAGACATCCGCGTTTGCTAGGTACCCCTCTGTTACGTATGATGCTGATGTATAATTTTGAACAAGTGCGCTATTAAGGCCGACCATCTGCACTGGGCTTGATGGATATGGATTGATGCCTTTCTTTTTGAAGATGTCAAATAATCCCATGATGTTATATTGCTCCCCAGGTTACACTGGGAATTGTTAATTTAGAAAATATTGCATAGCGCATAGCGTCACAAGCGTGATCCGAGAATTTAACTGGTTGATCTAACTTCATTCCGTTACGATCCGTCTTCCAACGGTAATTTTTTAACTCCTTCAACAAATTTACACTATCTTGATGGATAACCAAAGGGTGTCCTTTTATAGTTCGTATCCCTTCCGTTACATCTTTATTGGCTGGCTTTGCATTTAGTCCGTTTCTCACTAACTCTTCAATTGTCTTTGGCTCCGCTGCATCACAATAAATCTCATCATACTTCTTAAATTCCAAAGCTAAGATTTTTTCCACTAAGTCGTTGGTCGTTAGTTTCGTTTCGTAGATCAGTTCCTTTACATATGCAATGCCGTCATTGAACACTACCTTTACTAGTGAAGATGGATTGTTAAACCCGAAGTCAAGGCCGTAAACCGTCTCACCCTCTGGCATTGTCTCTGTTGTCTTCCAATGCAGATAGATGAGGTCTTGCGAGAGTCCACGCTCACCAAGGCCGTAGATCTGCCAATAGTTCGGGTCTGCGTCTTTTAGACGCTCTAACTCATCCACTAGCTCTTTTGGAAGAAATGGGTTGTCTCTGAACGTAGTAATGTGAAAGTCTGCATCATCACGCGGAATCACGTTGTCGTAAATCCATGAGGACAGATCTGATGGGTTGTAGTCAATAACGATCTTACCCTCTGTACGCATGATGAGCTGCATCCACGCTTCGTAGCTTAGTTCATTTGCCTCGTTACAAAAAAGGTACGTTCTAGCTCGACCACGAATCTTTTGCGGCTGATCTGCTGATACAAATTCAATGACATTGCCATTGAGCTGATATATCTGTTCTGTTTTATTGTGGTTGTCTTCTGAATAAATGCCTAAGCGGCTGAGGATGTCGACAAAGTCTCTAAGCACTGAACCCTTGATGGATGGAAGAGATTGTCTTACTACTGTTAAGGTTTTGCCATTCTCTTGTAACAGCTTTATGATAAACCATATTAAGATGTTGTAGGTCTTGCCAGAATTGTGAGAAATGAAATTGTTTTCCGTTACAAAGTAGTTGTGGAACTCCTCAACCTCAATGTCATACACGGTTTCAGCCGTTTCGTGAAATATTATTTCACTTATGTACTCATCACTTAAACAACACTTCTCCAGCTTCGGCCAGTTAGTATATCCTTGATTGTTGCCTTCTTCACCCCATATTTTTGGGCTAAGTCCTTCATCATTACAATATATGGTTTGTACTCTGTCCTGATTGACCTTACGATATCTTCTGTAAGGATACTTTTGCCATTCTTCTCTCCATTGTTCATAGTCTGTCTGCCTTGTCTCATCATATGATCCAAGTTCTCTCGAAATGTCACCCACTCCAAATTCTCGGCTCGATTGTCCGATCTTTGGTTGTTGATATGATTGACTTGAGGTTTGCCCAACGGATTCGGAATAAATGCCTTCGCAACAAGTCTGTGTATCTTCACAGTCGAGTACTTCCCATTGATTAAGATCATTGTTCTCAGATAACCATTGGCGTCTAGAGCTGGGTTCATTATCTGCACCGAGTCGTCTGCCTTTTTGTTTTTGTAACACAGAGTCGCTATACGACCAAGGTTGCTGATTTGATAGCGGCCATTCGACCCATCTATTTCTTTCCAGCATTCGCCTTGCAATGACCTCTGCTTCAATATATCCATCTTCTTGTAGTAATTTGTGTCCATACGTGCAAGTGATCTTTTGTCCATCACCTAGCACAAATGTAACTACTTTATGTCGGTTGTGGTCACCATTGTATAAAAACTTATCAACAACTTTCCGTAATACGGTATTAAAGTTGTTATCGATGGAATATACTAGATCACCAATGGATATATCTGAGATTCTTCGATAACCAATATTAGTCTTGACAAGAGTATCGCCAGTGAAACAACGTGAACCTCCTTGCATTACCGTTATTCTCTTTTTGCTTTCCTGCAATATTTCAAAGATCTTGTTAGTCTGTAGTTTAGCGTTCATAGTTTCAGTTATTTTCTAAAAATTTGAAAGTGGATTTAGGAAGTGAAAAGTAGGTATAAAAAGGGGGTCATTAGTATATAAGTTTGTTTAGACAAGAGTTTGGTGGGTATCAGAAATCGGTCTTTACCCCAGGCCTGCCGAAAGGGAAAAACTTAAAGTCCCCCCCGTTAAGTACGGGCCACCCCAAAAAAACCCCAACGGACGACCAATGCGCCGCGGTTAGTTTGTCGCCGCTTCCAGGATCTCTACATTGGGTTTCACTACCTCAACTTGTACCTGGTTAAGGTTGCCTTCGATCTTGTTTTCGATCTTTTGTGTTGGCAAGCCAATGTAATAGTTCATGAATATTTGCAAGGCCTTAGGGTCACCGTCCCCAATCTTCCTTTCCAATACGCGAAAAGCTAGATCTGCCATCGGTTGAAGCCTGGCAATTACTTCCTCTTCCTCTAGTCGTTTCTTTCGTCCGGATCCTGGCCGGTATCCGCCTTTCTTCTTCTTCTCTTCCCTTTGTTCTATCAACTTATTTAATTGACTGTCAGATATTGCCATGGAAATTAATTTGCTTAATCAATTACGTTTTGTTTTGTTTCTGGTATGTTTACTTGCTCTAAATTATGGGTATGACCTTTAGCGTCTACTGTTTCCCTTTCATATATTCTTAGCTTTACCCAACCGTCCTGGTCAGGCCTATCTTGAATATATTGGATAAAGTCTGCTTTGTAGATGTTTAGGTATATACTACCGTCTTTTTGGCCTTTTTTAATATAAAAACCCTTCTTTTTCAATATTACAATATTTAGGCTAATATTTTTATAATGATCACTTTCCACATAAAATGTTGATAAATAAGTATTTATAATATATATAAATAAATATATAAAAAAAGTCGTTAAAATATTTGTTGTATTAATTTTGTTTAGACTATATTTGTATAAACAGACCAACAACATGAAACAACTAACTAAAAAGCTCAAGCCATTTGCAATTGCTTTTATTTTTTATTCAGTCATTTTTTTAATCAACTATTTAAATAACTAATAATGCAAACTACAAAAACAACCACCTACGTAACTAGCTACAAAGCTGTAAAGAATTTATTGAGCCAGGGATCAACTAACGCGAAGACGGTAAAAAATGAGCTTCCGACGTTTATCCTTTACCTTGCCCCAGCCGATACAATTATATCACATAATCTTTGCCCCTTCGCCTCGCCTGGCTGTAAAGCGTCCTGCCTATATTCAGCCGGTCGCGGCCGTTTCAATAATGTGCAACAATCACGAATAAACAAAGCCAAATTTTGGGCCTTTGATCGCGCTAAATTTTACGGGCAATTGGCCAACGAATTACAACAGCTTGAAAAACGTAAAGCAAAAATAGCTGTGAGACTTAACGGTACTTCAGATATTGATCATATTGACTTATTATACAGATATACCGGTATTAATTTTTTAAATTCTAGATACCTTGTATTTTATGATTATACTAAAAATATTAACGTATATAAAAAATACATAAACAGCAAATACAAATTAACTTTTTCAATGAGCGAAACAAATTTTGATGAAGTGCATGAAGTCTTGAAGTTGGGCGGCAATGTCGCGGCCGTTTTTCGTCATTCTTTGCCTAGTCAATTTATGGGCTTTGATGTCATAAACGGCGATCTTACCGACCTAAGAATAAACGACCCGCGCAATGTTATTGTTGGCCTTATTGCTAAAGGTGACGCAAAAAAAGATAAAAGCGGCTTTGTTATTAATAACTAAAATAAAAAAAATAAAAATGAAATCAATTATCCGCCTAATTATTGCGCTTATTTGCGCCGGCCTTATTATTGGACAAATTCAGGATCCATATTGTTTATAATTAAACCAATTAAACATGAAATTAGAATTAATCAAGGAAACAGATTACAAAGGTAAAATATGGTATTATGTACATAAAGACAATATTTTTTTGTCTGGTACAATGACAAACGACGAAGAGCAAGCGCGGCAAATTTATGAAACCGTCAAAGCTGGTTTAATTGAAAAAAAAGAAGTCATAATATCAGAAAACATTTAGGTTAACTGATGAGGCTTAATTAGCCGAAATGGGGCCTATTTAGGCCCTATATTAACCAATTAATGATATTATGAATAACAAAAAAAGGGACGTATTAAATGACCTTTACGACTTCCTTAATCAAAACCATTTTCAATTGCTTGAGGAATGGCAAAGGGTAAAAAGTGCATACAAACAAAAAATGACCTTCCCGGCCTTTTGTGTCGCATTTTTTAGCACATTAAACGATAAAACAGATGATGACAGAGAATAAAGAACTAACGATATTAAACAGCGTTTTTAACTGGATCCAGGCAAATTACAAGCAACTAGAGACCTCTTATCTAAATCTGTCACATGACCAGGTTAAAGAGCTTCCGTTTGCTTTGTATTGCGTCGCAATGTATGCAAAGCACCAGCAGCTCAAATAGTCAATGTTGCAACATCGATGTCGCAACATTGATTGTTTTTGCTATATCCAGCCAAAAACCCCAAAAACCCCTAACTGACAAAAACCCTCAGCCGCCAAAAACCTCACAATTATAATCCCTTGCCAGCATTACGGCAATTTCTTGCGCAGTGTATGCGTCCGGACAATTTATTACAATTTTTGTAGGCTGTTCATATTCTTTTGTTATGGCTTCAATTATTTTTAAATATATGGCTTGTGATTGCTCATCATTCACAGCCAATAAATTTTTAACTGTATCAATGCCATGCATGACGGTAGCATGATCTCTGCCGATATAATTTGCAATGACAACCAACTTATGCCCTAGCTTATGCCGAGCAATATAAAAGAACATATGCCTAGCCAAGACAAAAACCCTGGCCCTAGATTTACTAAAAAAATTCTCTTTTGATATACCACAACAGATGCAAACAATATTAACCAGATTATCGAACTTTATCATTTTTACTTTATTTATTTATGTTTAGACACTTATATATTATATATTATATTTTTTTCTATATCAATATATATATTATTAATTTATTTTATATCTAATATGTATTCTGTATTACTCCAAAAACCCTACAAAAACCCCCACCTTGTATAAACAAAAACTTCCGCCAAAAACTTTGGGGACGCGATTTACACGATTTTTTTGTGTTCTTACTTCCCCCCACAAATTAATTTTCTATTTTTTCCTATTACGTAAAAGTAAGAAAAAATCGCGTCCATCGCGTACCGCATTGATTATCAACGACAAATGACGTACCCAATCGCGTATTTTCCCAAAAAATCGCGTACCAAAACTCAAAATCGCGTACCAAAAATCCCATTGTCCGACAAAAACCTTTAAAACAATTCTTCATCATGCTCTTTTGTCTTACTAAACTTGTAAACTTTCTTATTTTGAGACGCCTTTTCCCTTTTCTGGGTACACGATATTTTGAGAAAAGTACACGATTCTTCCACCGCTTTCGAAAATCGCTTCACCGAATAATCCTTCTTTTCGAACCCATGCATCGCCAAAAAATCGTTGTAAAGTTGCTCCTGAGAAATCCAGTTTTCATCCTCTTCCGCCAAAAACCCAGTAAAGTACTCCAAAAACTCCTCACCGAACTGAACCTTAATTTGCTTCTTAATCAGCTTGTCTGACTTCTCCATCTCCATTACCCCATTCTCAAGGTAATCCCTTACGCATTCAAACATCATATTAAAAAACCTATTCCACTCATCCTTATCCCAATCATCAAAGAGCTTATGCCCAAACTCATCCTCGGGAGTGCGTTCAAGCCCAAAGTAGCTAGCAAACTCCAACACCTTCTGCCGCCTCTTAGCATGGTTCCCTGAACTAGGCAACGTATAATTCGTAGTGAACATAACCTTAGGCGAATCCTTATACGGTATAAACAGCTCATCCTTGTTCTTCTTCTCTACTGTAATGCCTTCAGTTATAATCGCATAAAAACCCTCAAAATCCACGTTCTTCCTTGTATCCTCAATCGCTAATATCCTCGTATCCAAATCCACCCTCTGAAACGCAAAGTTCTTGTCAATCTTAAAATTCTTGCCATCCACTCGGACCGTATTGTTCAGAAAGCTAAGTGCCTTTACAAATATCCCCTTACCAGTTCCGCCGCCCTTCGCTTCATTCTCAGTCTCTTCGCACAGTATCACGCTAAAAGGCCTAGCTGGATCCTTGTACTTATGCAGCAGGTACCCTATGAGCCCACAAGCATACACAAGCCGCTCATCCTCCCCTCCATTGATCAGCTTTAAAAACCTCCAGTACTCTACCTTATCCATGTCAAGATCCTGCTCAATAACCACTTGGTGATCTATCACTTGAGACTTCCATATAACGCTTTCAAGCTCTCCGTATGACTTCAGCCGCACTCCATCAGCCCTTACCTCTACCACTCCATTTTTAAACGGGAAGTAGGCAGCGTCTTTTGTGTCGCTTAAAAACTTCAGGTTAGCCCTCTCAAAAAACTCAAAGAAGGCATCTGAGAACAGCACCGAGCTACCTTGGTATATCAGCTCAAGCAAACTTTCCTGCGAAACCCCATCTACTAGGCTGGAATCTAGCCTATCAATGTAATCCTTAATAAACTTCTTAATATTCTCCGAACTGCTTTCCTCCACAAATCCATCCTTAACCCTTATAAGGCGGTAAATTTGGGAGTTAGCGTCATAGAAGTACAACTTATACCCTCCGACCTCAGAGAGGAATTTTTGCAGCTTATAACGATTAATAACGGGTATTACTTCCTTGTTCTTGTACTTCACATCCCAGAATGTTCGCAAATCGGGACCGTAGTTTTTTTTTAGTTCCTTAACCTTTAAATGCGCTTCCTCTTTTGTATAATCTTTGCGAGTAATTAAATAAGTCACCAAATCCTCATTGGTAATCCCTTCTACCTTCATCTTCACTAGCTCCGAGTCGACCCGACTAAGCCCCTTCCTTTCCCCATACCCCTCATCCAACAGCTGCCTCGCTGCCTTTTTTAGATCTCCGTTACATTCCAAGATTGCGTAAACGCTTGCTGGTCTATAACCTTTTCCAACTGTAAACGGAGTGTTGGTGCTAAAGACGGAGAATAGGCCCATGTCCATGTTGTAGGATCCGCTGTGGCTTGACTCCCCACCTGGCCGTAGGTAGTAAGCCCTCGCCCCACCATTAGCCACTTTTTTCCAGCCGTGTTTCGTAAGTAGTGCTTCGATGTCACCTCTTTGGTTGTACTCATCGAATGGCGATATGCCATACTCTTTTGGTGAAGGTCTATGCGCTGTTTCAACGATCTCTTCCTCGACCACTTCGTTGAACGATCGCATAATTTCCATGAGATGTTCCCTTTCCTCGACACTGAGCAGCGGTATACCTTTTGACTGCAACACCTCGTAACCTTCCGTAGGCGGAGCAACAACATACCCAGCCTCACCTCTTGTTTCAATGATAGTAAGGGTTTTAAGGTGTGGATTTGCTTTAATCTCTTCTGGAGTTGCGGGTCGGTTAGCGAGTTTGCTATTCCCTTCCACCACTTCGCATCTATAATAGAGGTGATATCCTCCGTTTCTAGTCTTAACGATATGGAGTTTAGCAAATATTCCCTCATGTAGTCTCTCTTTAATTTTCTCCCATAAGTCATATGTCTGGTATTTAGTATCAATGTCAATCACTTCAAGTCCACCACTTACGGCTCCACAGATGACAGCCACACCTTTTGCTTTCGGGTCCGACATCTGCGCCTCAAATTCTAACCTAGTGATCATCCTACTTTGAAAGTCCTTCCATTGGAAGATGGCTCTCTTGTGTTCATTTACAGCAATACAGTTCAGTCCAAGTTCTAAGTAATTCATAATTTTTGTTTAGTAAGTCTTACCACAGTAAACATCTACATCATCAACGCTTCTAACCACTCGTGCGTGGCAGCCACAAGCGTTGAGCTTGGCGAGCATATGCTCTTGCAATTCACTTACCACTCCTTCTAGTGTCTTAATCTCTAGGAACATCACTCTGCCTCCTTTTATGCACATCAGGTCAGGTATGCCATTGCGATTGGTCTGTATTAATTTAATCACTAACCACTGCGATGCTTCAAGTCGCTTGCGGATTTTTGTCTGTAACTGCGATTCTCTCATATGTATCTATTGTATTTATTATTTCGTTGTAATTTTCTTGGTCATCTACCATATCAACTTTTGCCCAAATTATAAGATTACTTTCAGGATGATCCCAAAGCCATACATAATCATTATTGCCAAAATACTGTCTCCATCCATATTCTTTTAGAATTTCATTTAAATAAAAAGGAGCGTGGCCAACAGCGTCACTTAAATAAATAGGACCAATTTTTAAATCCTGTGTCATATAAAAATTTTAAAGTATAAACAATCTCTAGTCCAATTATAATCATCAAAAAAAGTGGAATGCACACAAAGAAAAAGTGCATGACATAAAGTAGTAAAATCACTACCATTTTAATGTGTCTCATAAAAAGTCTTTTTTAAAGTGACTTAATGTATAATCCTTCTTATCCATGACTGCCTTGTAAATCTTATCCTCAATGCCTTTCTCTGCAAAGACATAATAAATCTTGCTCTCTTTGGTCCTATCCTTGGTCTGTATCCTCGCTCTGCTCTGCCAGTACGATACAGCGGAGAAGTCGATGTTGTAGAACACAAGGGCGTCAGCCGAACTAAGGTTCAAACCCTCACGACCCGATACAATCTGCGACACAAACACAAGGTCCTCGGAGTTATTGAACTGCTCTGCATCAAAAGTTATTTTTTTATCAAAAACCCAAAGCAGCGCAGCGTACTCACTTTTGAACTTATAAAATACAGCTATTTTCTTACCAGCGAAATGCTGCTTAATGAACTCAGCCTTTGTGTAGTCAAGCACTTTATGCAACTGCTCAGGCTCATCAACAATGACGGTGCCGCTGTAGATCTGATGCAGCTTATTCATCAGCTTAACCTCGGTGTCACCAAGTATAATCTCACCCTCTTTGTTCTTGGCTATTTTATTTTTCTTTATATAGTCTGCGAGCTTATACACCGAATCATCCATCTTTACATAAAGGATGCTCTCGTCTACAAATGAGTCAAAGCCTGCTTCTTCTTGAGTGAAAGTGATCATGTAGTGATTGATTATTGGTTTAATTAAATTTTCTTTTGCATAGGAGTAATCATTTACAGCTCGGTTGAAATAAAACTTCTGCTTGATG
>Ga0181352_1000246_pt1 | contig 24524 bp, 27 predicted proteins | sample Fa13VDMLBSN_FD_130103 | JGI IMG/M metagenome (GOLD analysis project Ga0181352, IMG submission 130103) | Freshwater viral communities from Lake Michigan, USA - Fa13.VD.MLB.S.N | ecosystem: Environmental > Aquatic > Freshwater > Lake | place: USA: Michigan | collected 2013-09-23 | reverse complement strand
GGGAGGAGAGCGGCTTCCGGTGTCGCGCTTGTGCTCATAGCCTGCCGCGCTACAACGTCGGCTCCACTTTGCCCCCTGGCCATGCCAAGAAGCGGCTGCTTGTAGGATTGCGCAACGGCTTCATTCTCCGCAAAATACAGCCCATGGCCATACGCCTGTGCGCCTTCTCCCGTGCCGATCTTGGACATGTCGAAACGGTCGAAGTCATGCGGGGAGCCGTGATAGGCGCGGATGCCTTGGCGTTCGCTCGCGCCACTCAGCCCAGCCCCCAGAGCAGCGCCGGGGCGGGCGTTGGCGTAGATCGTCGGGAGAGCCCTCAAAAAATCATCGACAGTCATTTCACCAGGCGCAATATTGAACTCGCTCTCTGCACGGTGCTGAGACTGATTAGGATGATCGCTAACGCGCACTTTCCACTGATCGCGACTCGGCGTTTTTAGGTATCCGTACTGAGAACCGTAAGACTTGGGTATTACATCGATTTCACGACCTGCAGCCCGAGCGCCAAAGCTTAGAGCATCCATAACCGCACCAAGATCGATGCCTTGCGGGCCGTTGAGCGAGCCATATGGGTCGGCCTCAGGACCTCCTCGATAATGCCGCTTGAATGCCGCTTCGTACTCAGCCCTTACCTTCATGGGGTCAATGCCTGGAGTGGGCGGGCCGAATGTAGGTTCAGACTGAGGATTGTCTTGCAGGTGCCGGACAAATGCTTTATAGGCATCATCTGTCTCTGCTAGAACGCGAGACGCCCCGGTTGCTCCGGCCTCCGGCATCAAGGCTTCAGGCTCCGGTCTGAAGCCTTTTGCATTCCCGCTCATGCCGAGAGACCCGCGGGGCCTCGCCGCCGCCAGCCCTCCCACCATGGCCGCGCCTGCGATGTCGAAACCGGCTTCATTGAACTCGGGCGTGCCGGGCGTGATCTCGCCCCTAAGCACCTGCGCCATTTTCTCAACTGGCGTGGCGATGATGCCAGGCCATGCAGGGCCGGTCTGCCCGTTGGCGTAGGTGGCAAGCGGGAAAAGGCCCGCGCGCTCGGTGACAGCGGCGTCCTGCGGTGTTTCCCGGTCGTACTGGTACGCCATCAGGGCATTGCCGATGCGGCGTCGGCGCTCTGGGTCCATCCGTGCGGCGAGCAGGCCGTTGACGGGGTCAGCCATTCTTGCGGCTCCAGTAGAAGAACGCCAGCACAGCCACAGCGATCAGCAGCGGAACGCCCCACGTCACCAGATCAACGCCGGCAAGCAGGGCAGAGGCATTCGATTTGACCGCGACTGCCGTGCTCGTGACGCCAGCAGGATCGGCCAGCAGAGCACCACCGCTGATGATGCCAGCGCCACCGACAGCGGCAGCGCCGGTAGGCACGGCGGGCTCCGATGCGCTGGCGTTGCTGGCTGGGCTCGGCTGCTCAGGATCGGGCGTCGCCGCGAACATCGAGACAATCTGCACGTCGGGGCATTTGTCCGCGATCGCTTTGAGCAGGGGCATTCCACCCGATTGCGTGCTGACCGCAGTAGAGCTCCACTTGCCATCGGCCACGTACTTGCCTCGGGCGTAGTGGTTCGACCCGCTCCACAGGTACGGGCTGAGGATCTTGCGATACCGGCGATAGCCCCAACCGTTGTAGTTCTCCAGCGCCCAGGCGATGCGTTCGACCGGCCAAGCGGGGATCTTGTCGTAGGACTTCATGCAAAGCGCGTCCTGGCAGCTCTGCTCGAATGTGAAGGGGGCATGCCCCAAGGGTCGCCCGGCGGGAACGAGCCTTGTTTTCGCCGTCAGCGGGTCGCCGTTGTGCAGGTGCCGATCAAAGCGCAGGCCCGTCTCGAGCGAATGAATGATCCCAACGACAAACCACGGCACGCCGGTTGTGGCCTGAATGGCCTCATAGCGGGAGCGGTTCTCGATGATGCGGTCGGCCGTGCGCTCGATGGACCTGTGAAGCCGTGTCACCTCCATGTTGTCCCAGAGCGTGGCGTATTCGCGGGCGAGTGTGTCGAACCTCATGCCGCCCCCTTGAGCAACCGCTTGTCGATCTCGATGGACTCAATGGCCGCTAGCCGCTGCTTCGCGTCGATCAGCTCGAGGTTGATCCGCGCGACTTGCTGGGCCATGTCGGTGATGAGGTCGACGACATCGGCGGGCAGCGTCTCGCGCTCGACGACCGTTGTGGACGGCTCGGCAGCCGCCGGGACGATGATCGGCCGCTGGCCTTCCTGCACCTTGGCGATGATATCGCACAAGGTCTTGTCGAAGCCGCGTGGAGCTGTTCGCTTCAGCTCCTCGAGGCTTATCCCTGCGTGCTCTGCAAGATCCATCGCGCGTCCGTGGTGTCGTAGATCAGGGTTGCCATCGACGGGCCGGTGAGCGCGACATCTGCGCCCGTCATGGTAAGGATTCGGTTGGCTGCCGTAGACGTGGCATCGTTGGTCAGCGTCATGGTTTGAGCGGTCGAATTATAGACGAAAAGGACGTATCCGTCATGGGACGGAGCAACAAAACCGTTGATCGAGAACGCTCCAGTTGGGCCGGTAATCCGCAGCTTTTGATTAGTGCCGATCACCACGTCTGCGTTGGCGCCGTTGGCCAAGGTGAGCGCGCCGGAGGGCGTCGCCGAGATTGATCCTTGCAGACCTCGAGCGCCCTGCGGCCCCTGCAGCGATGTCAAATCAAGGATGAGAACAGAGGCATAGGTTTCAAGATTGCCGGCAATGGCGAGCGGTGTCCCGAGGTCTGATGTCGTGCCGCTGTTTTGAGCGTAATACTGCAGGGTCAGTGTGTCGCTCGACCCGAGCGTGAAAGCCGCGTGAATGGTCAGCAACGAATCTTCAGTCCCGCTTACGCTGCCGTTGATGCCCTCGTAGATCGTGCCGCCGCCGAGCAGGAGGCGAATGCCGACACTGTTGGGTGAGGCCATGATTTTTGACGCCACGACGAAGTAAGAACCGGCAGGCAGGGTGATCACGTTGGTTGTAAGCGAGCAGCCCGTGATGTTGTTGAATTTCTGGGTCTGCAGCGTCGCCGTGGTCCATGCGCCAATGGCTGAGATTCCTCCGACTGTGCCGTCTGCTCGCTGATCAAAAAACAGCGCGGATTTGAGAACGCTTGTGGTCGGCGACGTGATGTTCGACAGGTCGACCCACGCCGAAGCCCGGAACTGAGTCAGCGTGTTTTCCGCCTTGACGTAGGCAATCCAGCCGCAGTTGGTCGGCGGCGTCCATTTGCGATAAAGTGATGTTCCGACGATCTGAACGATATCGTGCTCGGCATAACCGACCCATGCGCCGGCCGGTGCGCCTTGGATGATGTAGATGGCCCCGATGGCAGGCGAGGACGGCGGGCCGGATAGGCGGTCCTCCACCTCGATCGTTAGAGCTCCACCCGACACGATATGCGGCGGGGTGTGCGCGATCATCGACCAGCCGGAGCCGTCGCAAGCTAACCACACGGCCTCGCCGCTGCCGGTTAGAGCAACCGAGCTTACGCCCGTGCTGCCATCGCCCGAGATGGTCTGGCCGCCGACCGTCGCGACACGAACGGCGTTTGTGGTGGAGAGCCCCCCAGCGTGCCGCACGCCGAACGCCCATCTATCTCCAGCCGTGACGGAATTCGGGAGCGTCAGCGTAAACGTCGCGCCGGTCGGATCTGCGTTGATCCATTTGCCTTCGTCGGTGGTGAGCACCGTATAGTCGGCCGTCTTGTACATCACGCCGGCAACGGCCTCAGTGCTGGCGCCACCGCCGCCTAGCCCACTGGTGTCCTCCGTGACCTTGACGCTGTCGTAGGTGGCGACGGTCGTCCCCGTGCTATCCTTCACCACCATCTTGACCAGCGACGCGCTGGTATAAACGATGACTTTTGTGGATGAGCCGAGAGACGCGACCGGATGCCCGCCGGAATCGAGGTAGACGGTGGAGCCGAGCGACGCGGTCAACGCTGAATTCGAGTAGACCACGCGCGGCGTTGAAGTGCCGGCGTCGTAAAACTCGATCGAGCCGCCTGCAACAGCGGCCGATGCAGCATCGATCACCCGCCCTGTTGGCGGAATGGTAAAGCCGGAATCGGGCATGGTTTGCCTCTGCTAGACGGGGAAGATGCTGCGACGCGCGCTCGCGATTGTGCTCATTGCCTCCATGCTCATCGCGTGGAAGCTCGGCGTGTGGGTGCTCAAATTCTCACTGCTGTGACTGTGCGCCGGCCGCGCCAAATACGCCTGCCCGGGTCGGGCCGGGCAGCGCGGGCAGAACAGCACCATCGCCGCCGCCGAATGCACGCGCGGCTTGTGCGGCGTTGTAGGAAGACTGAAACGGCTTTACGACGGTGCCGGCCACGGTACGCCCGACCACCGTGTTCCAGCCGATGGCCGTTGCGAGCGAGCTAAACATATCGCGCAGCAATTGCCCGCCCGCGATGCCGGACCATGAGCTATTGGGGTTTTTGACCTTGATCTCGTCAAGCGCCGCCGCCATGCGGCGCATCTGCGCCTGTACCTCTGGCGCGATCAGCGCCCGTGTGAGGCTCTTGTGGTCGCCCATCATCGTCTTCACAGCAGTGCTGAGCGTGCCCGGCGTCTTCACCTCAGCGGTTTTGTCCGCCGTCATCTTGAGCCAGTAGGCAAGGCCGAGATCGGCCCAGGCCCGCTTGGCCTCATCGGGCGGCAAGTACTTGTCATATGCCTGCTTGAGCTGAGCGATCGCGGTGGATGCGCCCTGCTTGATCTGACCGCCTGGCCCGCTGAACAGCGTGTCGACAATGCGCTCGGGCGTGTCGGCCTTGCCGAGCAGATCGGCCATGATGCGCGAGGCTGGCGTGTTGGGCTGGCCTTTGAATATCTCGCTTAGCTCCCGCGTCGCGTCTCGAGCCACGCGGAGCTTGGCCGCTGCCATCGGGTCGGTAGAGACTAGCTTGTCTGCCGCGTCGTCAATCCAGCGGTTGAAGCCCTGATAGATCGCGCTGGCCGCGGTCCTGTCTTCTGCCGTAGTGGCCCCGCGCATTGAGGCAAGCAAGGACCGGCGGACCTGATCGACGTTGCGAGACGGATCATTGCGTATGATCTCGTCGACGCGCTCCGGCGCTTCGTTGCGCACGAACCGGCCGACCTGCTGGGCCATCTTGGTTGCGGATGGCGTCGTCGCGCCGAGCTCGAAATCTCCCAGCGCGTCGTTGATCGCCTTCGGCAGCGACTGCAGCGCTTCATCGGGCGCCGTGATTCTCGGCACGTCGTCCCATGCCTGGCGCTCGCCCTGCTTGGCCACGTCGCGCGCGCGCATGGTGTTTGCGGCGATGTTCTCGCCGGCCTCCGTCTTGCCCATGCCAGACGCCAAACCGACCTTCCGGCCCGGCGCAATCGTCTCGGCAACGGAGGGGCTGGCCGATCCGGGCGGCGTCACACCGCGCACCGCGCGGACTATGTCATCGCTCTGCGCCTTGTCGAACGCCTTGGCTTGCCCGCCGATGTCGTCGCCGAACGTGCCGCCGCGCATCTGCTGCTCGCGGAAAAGCTGGGCGCGGTTGCCGGTCAACTCACCCAATGATCTGCGAATGCCGGCCTCGTTCGATGCTGCTTGCCTGAACGCTGCATCCGGGTTGCCCGTGCGCACGAACGCCTTGGCAAAGTCCTGCGCCACCTGCGGCGAGAAGTCGGCCGGGTCGATGCCTGCCGAACGCGCCGCGTTCTCACCGGCCGGCGTTAGCTTCTGAGCGGCCTTGTTGTAGTAGCGGGGCTCGGACACCAGACGGCGCCAGATGGCCGTGGCGCCCGCGCCTATGGCCTCGCCGCCGGCACCTGCCACCGTGGCAACGCCGGCCTTCAAGAGCGCGTCTGCCGGGTCGGGCTGGGTCAGACCGGACAGCATGCCGGTTGCGTCCTGCGCCACTGACGTGACGCCCTGGCCTCCCCCCTGCGCGATCATGCGCGGCACGAGCGGGGCCGTCTTCACCAGAGCATTCACGCCCTGCGCCGCGCCGAGGAACGGGAGCGCTCCGACAATGCCGCGCGCCACGTCCTCAAAATCGAGCCCAGGCCGGTTTACGTAAGCCTTAGCTTCCTGCCCCCCCTTGTCGCGGTAGACAATGACCGGATAGCCGTTGGCGTCGGTCTCGGTCCTCACGTAGCGGTCTCCAAACTGCTGTGCATACATGCGGGCGAGGTCTTTGTCCGACGCGGCCAGCGCATAGCGGCCGAGCGTGCCTGCCTCGTTGCCGAGGCTAAACCCCTGCTGTTGGTCGATCGCACGCAAAGCCGATGGTATGCCCTGGTAGGCGGGGTCTTGCTTGCCGTAGACAGCTTCACGCATCCGGGACGGGATGTCGCGGGTGTTGCGTGCTGCGCCCATGCGGGAGCCGGGGCCATGCGGCTGCGGTGCTTCCTGCTGTGTCCTGCCGCCGCCTCTGAGCATGTCCATCACATCGGGCAGATCGTCACGCGGCGCGGGGCCGCCTTGCGCCATGGCGGGCGGGCTCGGCGGAACCTGCGTATCCATCCACCTGTTGCGCTGGCGCACGTATTCCTGCTGTTGGTCCGGAGGCAGCGCGCGGTATTGCTCGGGCGACAGGTAGACTTCGCGCGGCGGACCTTCTGCGCCCGGCATCTGCGGCTGTGCCGCGGAAGGTGCGGCAGGCTGAGGCCGCGACGGTACAACGGGCTGAGACGGCGCCGGCCGGCCATAACCGCGGATCGCGTCTTGATTGAGCGGCGGCGGCTGCATGCCGGGCGACGGCTGGCGGTTCTGAACCCGCAACAATTCCAGCGCGTCGGGCAGTTCGTCGAACTCGGTCAAATCCCGAACTCCTGCTTAAGCTGTTGGCCGACGAACGGCAAAAGCTGCTGCGGTGTCGCGTTCGGTGCGCGCTGGCGCAACTCTTGAAAAATCTGGTTCTTGCGCTCGTTCATCACGTCGCGCATGCGGTCCAGAGGCATGACGTTTTCGACGCCTTCCATCTTGCGGGCGGCGAGCTGGTTCAAAAGTTGCGGGTTGTTTCGCTTCAGCCACGAATTACGCGCCAAGGCGAGGCGGGTCTGATCCAAAGCGTCGCTAAGCTTAGCGCGATACGTGACCGGATCGTCACCGTCGAAGATGCCCGTTCCGGGATTCGGCACTTGCTGCATGATGCGCTGAGCTTCCGGAATGCTCATCGCCGCGCCTGTGATGTCTTTGATCGTCAGGTTAAGATTTTCGATGCCGCGGCGACGATCCTGCGCAAACGCGGCCAGATCGCGCGCATCCTCCGGCTTTACCTTGGTAGGGTCGATTTTCGCCATCCACCCGGTGGCAGTCATTCCAAGCCGCGTGCCGATGGTCTGGTACTTGTCCTGAAACGTCTGCGCCATGCCTTCGAGGCGGCCGATCTGGTCCAAGCTTTTGACGATCTTCTCGTCAACGTCGTTCATCGCGGTCTTGCCGAGCCCAGGCTCGCCGGCCATCATCTTGCCGGCCTCGCCCTTGCCTTGCAGGGCCAGCGCAAAGCCGAGCACCTTTGCCCGCGACTCCGGCATGCGGCCGAGCGGCGTGTCGACCATGGCCTCGGGAGCCTGCTGCGGCGCCTGCGGAGGCTGTGAGACCTGCGCCGGGATCAATTGCGGCTGATCCGGCTGGCCCGGCATAGACTGCTGCTGCAAGCGAGGCTGTCCGCCCGGCGGCATTGCTGCCGGTGGCGTCGCGGTCGGCGGGATGGCGCCGCGGATCAGATCGCGGATCGGATCAGGCGGCGCGAACTGGCCGTTGAGGACGAATTGATTGTATTCCGACGTTCCGGGCGTCAGGCCGTACTTGCCCGCAACGCTGGCGCGATAGTCCGGCGTCTGCATTTTGAGCTGCGAGAGCTGGGCTTGTGAGGCCGCCGTGCTCGCGCGGGTCTGATCGATGCCGGCGCGGGCGCGCTCCGCCTCGAGCGGGTCCATCGTCTTGGCCCGCTCCATCTCGCGCGTGAAACGCTGTTGCTCCAGCCCGAACCGCTCCCGGTCCATGCCCATTTGCTGCTCGCGGAAGGCGAGCAGCTTGTTCTGGCGCTCGTTCTCAACGCCGAGCTGTCGCTGTTGATTATATGTAGCGATCGCGTCATTGATCGGCCTGAAATTCAACAGCGCGTTCTGCGGCATCTCATAAGCTGGCAGCCGGAAACCTTGCGCCATTACTTGCCCCCCTTGCCGCCCATCGCGCTCGCCATCGCGTTCGCTGCCGTGCCGTAGATTTGCAGCATGTTTTGAATGGGGATTGACCGGCTCGCCGCCAGCGCGTTCGCGTAGTTGATCCGGTTGCCGGCGCTGGTGTTGGCGTAGCCCATCTCGAGGTCGGCCAGATCCTTGCCGCCGCCGTACTCCAAGCCCGCGCCGAACTGAGCCAAGCCTTGGCCCTGCTGCCCGAGCATGCGCAGCCGATCCTGATACCCGCCCCAGTCTTGATCAAAGCGGTCGGCCATCAGACGCCCGGCTCCGCTCATGGCCATGCCCGAATTTGGGGCAAACCCACCTGCGTTGTACTTAGCGAGCAGGTTGTTGAGCAGGCCCTGCCCTTGCTGCTCGCGGTACTTCAAAGCCGGATCGTCGAGGTAGCCGGTCTGAAACTGCTGTTGCCGCGCTTGCGCACCGTTCATGCCGAGCGTGTTTTCGTAGGCCGTCTGCCCGCGCTGGCCCGACTGCATGTAGGGCTGGATCGTCGACCGCGCTGCGGTCAAGCCGCTCGACAACGCCCCCTGCGCCGCCGTGCGACCTTCCCTGAGCATGTTCTGGCTCGCGCCATAGCCGGCCTCGAGGTCTCGGCGCTGCGACTTGCCCGTGAAGCTATCCAAAAAGCCCATGGTTATCCTCAGACGTTCAAGCGGCGGATGATCTTGTCGAGCGCGGTCAGGTAGCGCCGCCACTCTTCACGCAACTGCCCCGTTTCTGGGTCGATCGGTGTGCTTTGCGGCAACGGCGGGAGCGTGCTCTCGGCTGACATCTCATCCCACCGTCAGACGTGCAGCCGATATCGACCGCTGCACCGCTGCACTCATGCTGAGCCGGTATGTGCGATTCCGAGACGATCCGAGCGCCGTATACGCCACCTGTTTCATCCGCTCGCCCGTGCGGCCAATGGAGCGCATGCGCTGCACACCGAAGTTGCGCCCGCCGTCGTCCGAATAGTCCATCATGAGCATCGGATCGGCGTTGCTGTCGTCGATGTACTGCACGACCTTCGTCATGGTGAGCAGCAGACCGCCGATCGACGTGGCGTCCTCGGTGACGATGCGCGTGGTTCCGACACCGGCCTCGACATCGACCTCGAGCCGTCCATGCTTCACGCGCCTGTCCGAATGCACGGGCGGGGGCTGAATTGCCATCACCAGCGGTTGCCCGGCCTCGTCATAGGCCGTGTTGCTCATGCTGTAGAGCTTGCCGTTTGCGTAGTCGCCGAGCACGAGGCGAGAGCCGAATTGCATCGTGCGGTTCACCCGCCAACGGTCAAGGCCGTAGCTCTGGCGGTCATGCCATCGCTTGGTCTTCAGGTTGTAGACGCGGGTCCAGTTCGTGCCGGAGATCGCATAGTAGTGATACCCACGCGAATACCACGTCGAAGCCGTGATGCCGGCCGGGTTGGCATCGTCGGCAATGAGACGATGGATCTCGTCGGTCGAGATCACGACCGGATCATACCCGGCCAGCATCCGCACCGTGCCATCATGGGCCACGAAACACGCCGTTGTGTCCGCCTGCCCAACGCTATCGGCTGCCAGAACCCCCACATCGCGCGTCGTCGTGCGGGCGAATGGATAGGGGCTCGCGCCAACGTCCTGCCAGAACTCGAGCGAGCGCGTCCCGCCGATGCACAAGTCCTGCCCGCGCGTGAAATTTACTACGCCGCCATCTGGGTTAGAGCCCGCCGTGCCGCTCGACAATGCCGGGACGTTCACGTCGTCGATCTCGGAAGCGTAGTGCGTACCGTCTGCGGCCAGGAAACAGAAGTATCCGTTCAGGTGGCAAACCGAGATCGGCGGGAAGAGGTCAACGTCTTGGATCTGCGTCAGCGCACCGCCTGAAATGGCGAGGTAGATACCATCTGAGACAATGGCGACTTGGGGCGTGCCGCGCCTGTTGCGGGCCATCGAGACCCGGCCATCTGTCGGACAGCCGCCGACCGCTGCCACGCTGCCCGTCTGGTCGACGCGGTAGGCCACACGGCCCGACACAGCGTAGGCTTCCGCATCGCTCAAAGCGAGCATGGAGCGCACCGACGTTCCCGCCTGCAGCGTCGTGAAATCCGTGAACCCATCGACCGCACGAATGACGAATTGCTCCTTGGCGTCATCGCCCAAGGGCACGACCTGGCAGTTGATGTGCCGGCAAGATCCGGCGTGACTGTCCTCGGCTGGGTTGGACCCGAGGCCGAGGTTGAGCGGAATGGGCTTCATCAATCCACTTGCAGGGATTTGACGCGCACGGTGATGACCTCGGCACTGGCCGGGGTGTAGACGTTCTTCACGCGGATCAGAAAGCGCAGGTTGGCGCTGCCCGATGGCGTGGCGAACAGGTTCAGGTTCCTGATGTGGGCAAACGAGTTGTTCGTTCCCGCCTCGAGCGTGAACGGGATCACGCCCACGACCGTCTTGTTTTCAGCGTCAGAAATCGCGAACGCGCTGTTGTCGTTCACGTTGGTAACGGCGGTGTCGAACAGCCAGATCTCGCCCTGCAGCGCCGTGGCCGCGTTGTTGGACGACATCACCAGAACGTCGGAGATCATCACCGACCGGCCAGAGGCCCGCGACAGGCTCGACAGCGTGAACCCGCCCGAGGTCGGCGCCGACGTGGAATCGCTCAGGGCATCGTTGACCGCATAAGCCGTCGTGTCTGCCGGCCTGGTGATGTCAACCGTTGTCGTCGTCACTCGGTTGAGCGACAGGAACGGCATCGGGTTGTTATCGTCGACATCCGCAATGGCATCGGCTGAAGTTTTCTTAGACCACACGAGCCGCTGGATGAGTTGTTGGTCGACGGTCACGCCGTTGACGCTGGTCACGCCGAGCATCGAGAAGTCGGTGCCGGTGCCTGGCGTTACGTCAAATGTCGTGTCGGGCATGTCAAACCGCCGCTAGTGAGAGTGCCTGATCATAGATCTCGGTAGCCATCGTCTGCGAGTGCGCCGAGGTCGGGTGGATGCCGTCGCTGTAGTAGGTCACGTTCGATGCGTCGGCGTCGTCGAAGCCGGCAATACCGGTCCAATCAACGTAGTACTCGCAGTATGAGCCGACCCAGGTGGAGAGCGTGGAATTGACCGTGTTGCGCCACGTGTTGTGGCCTGCCGTGGTCGATGGCGTCAGGCCGACCACCACGCGCGTTGTGTGCCCTGCGAGCCGGCGTTCCTCGAGATAGGCCGAATATTGATTCAGAAACGTGGTCGTGCTGTCGCCGTCGAGGTTCTTGTCGTTGTACCCGGTCCAAAACACCGAGGCGAACTTGGCCGTTGGATTGCCAGCCCGGAACCGCGCCATCGCCGCATCAAGCGTGGCGGTTCGCGTGCTGCCGCTGATGTTCAAGGATAGGTTACTGTTTCCGAGCGACGAGCTAGAAACGGATAGGTTCTGATACCCCCAGGACAGCGGCGCGGTCTGGTGCACGTAGAACGGCCAGCTCGTTTGTATTGCCGGCGAGCGCGAGATCGAGTCGCCTTCAGCCAAATAGAAGAAGGTCGCCTGCGACGTGCTCAGGCTGCGGCATTGCTCGTCTGTGAAACGGGTTGGCCAATAGGCCACCATTTCCATCGTCCCGTTCCATGTGTTAGCGCCCGCCACCGTCTTGCCGAACGCCATTCGATTGCATTGCGGCACCGATCCTGCCGTGTCCGTGAACAACGGCCCGCCTTCGGCGCACAGAAGAAATCTATTGGCCGCGCCTGCCATGACCACTCGACGGCGCCGCGTGTGCGGAAGCGGGTCGGTGCATTCCATCGACCATTGCGTAGCGCCACCCGACCGGCCAAACCCGCTGATTGACGCGCCGGTCTGTCGAACGTACAACATTTCCGTCGCTGCCGCGTTATCGGCATAGACCATGTGGCCTGGGTCTGGATTGCTCGAGTTGTCGCCCGAGCCGATGCATAAAACGGTGAACTCCGTTCTGCCCCAGAAATCGACGCGGTTCAGTATGTCGCTGGTCGCAAGCCCTGTCGGGATCGAGATGTTCGGCGACTGCCACGCGCGAGTATTGACCCAGTCTAAGCAGAACACTGCCGGAATACCGTTGACGCGCGGCACCCAATCGGGGGCCTGCGGCGTGTCGATCACTTCAACCTGGGTCGGAAGGCCGAACATCAGTATCCCATCAATACCAAGGCCCACGCTGCGGCGTGCGCACAAGCGTAGCGTCGAACACGGCAAGAGGTGGCGTCACGTAAGCGGCTGAAATCGTGTTCCAGCCGTCGCGGGCGTCGCTCACGATCTTGGCCGATGGCTGCACCGCGAGCTCATCGCAAATGGCCAATCCAAGGATGGCAATCACCGCGCTTTCGAACCGCTGGCTGTCCTCGCCCTTCAGCCATTCGGTGCCATCGAACACCGCGAAGTCGTTGGCGGCCCACGAAGTCACGTCGTCGAGCGTCGTGCTGCCGGCAGTCGAGACCTTGTAGACGTGCCCTTCGGTGCCCGTAGACGAGGCCAGAGCGGGAGAGTTTGTCGATGCGTTCCAGGTGCCCTGATAGGCAACAAGCGCCTGCGTTCCCGCAGATAGCTCGGTCGGCGGCACCCAGAACACGAACGTGTCAGACAGGGTAAAGGACGTGTGCAGGGTGTCGACGCTCTTTGCCCGCCACCCGTGCATAGTCTCGTTGAGCACCGACAGCGCAAGATTGGCCTCTTCCGCTGCCGGGTCGTTGAGGAGGTCCACCACACCAGAGCGCCGGAGCGCTCTGGTGCAGATCGTGCGAACCGTCGCCATCAGCTCGAGCCGCTCAGGCGAACCGCAAGCCGCGGGTCGAGCAGCTTGCGCCCATAGAGCAGATCGAGGCGCCACTTGCTGATGTCGTTCGTGCCGTCATAGATGGGGATGACGCGAACGCTCATGCCCTTATAGGTCTGACGAGCAGCGCCGTAGGCAGCCTGTGGAAGCTCCATCGGGACCATCGCCAGCGCCATCGTATTCTTGTGGAACACGAGGTTCTGGTTGTAGGTCGTTGCCGCAGTGCCGAGGAACGTCAGCCCGGCGTTATCGGCCGGCACCACATTCACAGTCTGATGCGGGCCAGACGTGATGATCGGCGGCGAGATGGTCAGCGTCAGGTTGCCGGAGCCGTCCGACGAGCCGTCCGAGATCACGACGAACTGCTGGTCAACATCCGTTACCGCCTTTGTCTTCGGATTGACCATTTTGACGTACGCGCCGGAGGTGCCCGCCGCATAGATCTTGAACACGTCACCCGCCTTGACGCGAGAGGCCGCGGCAGCGGTCCAGCCGTCAGTGATGAGCGACTGAGTCCAGGCGTTTTTGGCGGTGTCATAGGTGACATTCTGCGACGCACCGTTGACGAGCGGTGTGCCGCCGAGCGGGCCGACCGTGTGAGACGGCACCACCTGGCTCATCAGCGTGTCGATGTTGCCGACCATGCCGAGCTCGCCGCGTCGGAAGCCCTCAGTGACGAGAGACGGAGCGTAAAGTGCGGTCTGGGCGCCGACGAAGCCCCAGAAGTCGGTCGGATTGAACGCTGACGCGCGGTTTTCCTGCGGCACGGCCATCTTGTCGAGACGTTCCGGCGCTTTGGCGAAGTCGGCGAAACTGTTTACCGTCTGCCCTGGGTCGCCCACCCAATTATAGATGCCCTGATACATCTTCGTTAGGACATCGTTTGCCATGTAGTTGATGATCGTGGACATGGCCGGCTTGATGACGCGGGTCGACAGATCCTCTATCTTGAGCGTCAGGTCCGTGGACGAGAACTGGAAATCGACGCCACACTGTTGATCGATCACGAGGGTCGTCTTGCCCTCGATCACGTCCTGAGTGGACAGGGTCGCGCCGGTTCGGATCGTGAAGTCCGCGGGCCTGCGAATCGAGATTGTATCGCCCACCTTGTAGCCGTTGACGTTCTGAGAAAACTCCTCCTCGTGTGCGCGATGCAGGCGATTGATTACGCCGAGTTCGTTCTCGAGGATCGCGAGCGCCTCCTTGGCGACGATATCCGCGGTTAGTGTCGTGTTAGCCATTGTCGTGATGTCCTACAGTTGGACTCAACGGGCCGATCGTCTCCAAGCAACGTACTCTTCCATATTCATCGCGCCTGGATCTTTGGTCCCTGAGCGTGCCCCGCCGGCCACCGTGGGCACTGGCGCGGGAGCGGTTGACGTTTTGCGGGCACGCGGGGCCGCATTGATGCGAGCCTCGATTTTGCCCAGGTGATACGCCTGCGAGAGTGGGTCCATGCGCGCGATGCGGGTGGCTTCGTCCCGGTTCTGGGAAAGGTAGTAGGCGACCTGTGGCCCCTGCTCGCTTTCCATGATGAAGCGCGCGCCGATCTCACTCACAGGCAAGCTCGGATCATCGACGGCCGCCGCGATCTCTGGGATCTGCTCGCGCACTGCGGCCACACGATCTTCAAACATCTGCGCCCGCACGCGGGTCGCTTCCTGCTCTCTGATCTGGGCCTCGCGCGCTAGTTCCTCTGCCCGTTCGGATCGCACCGCCTGCCGCATTTGCGCGGCCTGCTGCTGATCGAATGACATCGAATCCCATTGCTCTGGGCTCACCACGGGCTGGCGAAGACGCTGCACCTCTGCAATGGCCTGATCGCGCTCGCGTTCTGCCGCTTTCATGCGGCCATAAAGCTCGCCGATCCGTTCCGATGCGCGCTGCCGTGGCTTTTCCGCTTTCTGATCCTGATCGCCTTCAGGCGTATCGCCCTCGGGCTGTGCATTATCTGCGCCTTCTTGGGGCGGGGCGGCCTGCTCCGGGGTGACGGATGCAGCCGGGATCGACTCTGATACAGGGGATGGCGCGGGCGGTGCCGCGATTGTCGTTTCCGACATGGGTAAACCTCACTTGTGGTAGGGCGCCCGAGGGCGAGGGTTACGCGGCAAGCAACATCACGTCGTCGTCGTCGAGTTCGATCTCATACCGTTCGATCTCGAGGGCGAGGATCTCGTGCCAGAGCTGCGCCTCGGCGTGGGCGCGGTCTGCTTTCTCTTGTGCGGCGTCACGAACCTGGCGCGCCGCCGTCATCACCGCGTTTAGGCGCTCCAAGCTCTTGGCTTCAGCCGCTGCGATACGGCGAATTTCTGCTACGCGGGCGGAATCGATCTGCGCTTGAATGGCCAGGAACATCGCCGTCGAGCGCTGCTCGATGATGTCCGCGGGCTGCGCGCTATCCTCGTCCTCTTTGCGCCGTTCGATGGGTTCTCTTGGCGGCGGTCCTCCGTACCCGAAGAACTGCGGCGGGCTGGCTGCAAGCGGCGTATAGGTCAGCGTGACGGACTGGCCAGCTATCGCAACGGTCGATGGCGTGACTGTGAGACTGCGGCCCGCCGAGAGGCCAACTGATTGCCCCGCAATCGCCACCGTGGCCGGGTTGACCGTCAGCGAGTAGCTAGCTGCCGTCGCCTCGAAAAACCAATCGTTGAACGCGGCGACGTCGGCTGCGTCTGGCCCACCTACTTGAGTCGTTTTATACAGCGCGTCAAATCGGCCGTTCCCGCGGACTCTCCCGCGAAGAAGCCATGCAGATCTGAATGGGTAGTCGCCTTGGCCCGCCATTTATCCGTGCGTCTCGATATATTGGCCGCACAGGTTTGGGATCACCGTGCTCACTGGGAAAAAGATAAAAAACAAAACGCTGTCGTCGTAGATCCGCGGCATGCCAGAGGTCAGAACGTCGATCGCGTTGCCGATGTTGGCCGAGGTCAGCTCCACCTGCGCCAGCATCCGAAACAGGATCAGATGCATTGTGCCGCTAGTGCGCGTGGCCGACTGAATGAAACTTGTCGGCGCTCGCATGCCCGTATCGCCAGACGCGAGGCTAAATATCTCGAACGTGCCAGCGGCCGGCGTTGCGTTGCCGACAAGCGTCGCCGTTGCGCCCGTGTTTCCGTCCTGATCCGTGTAGGTCAGCGTGACGGTCGGCGTGCCGGCACCGCCGGCAGCGCTCCACTCGACAGCCGCATAAACCCCTTCGCCGTTGGTCGTCCCGTTACTATCGCGAGGGGGCAGCGCGGCCGGCGTGATCGCCTGCGCCGTGGTGCTCGTGACGTTGAGGCCCGAGTTATGCCAAAGCCGATCGCATAGCACGAGCGTCCCGGTATTGTGGCCCGCAGCTGCGAGCCGCGCTAGATAGGCGTTTCCTGAACTCGGGTTCGTTCGTGGGATCTGGCCAGCCAGCGGCGCTGACACCGCCGCACCGTTGATGCCAGATGTTGGCGCGACGCCAGGGCTTAACCCCCCCGTCATATACCACATTGAATGCATTACGCCGGCCGCCTCGCCCCCTACGGCGTTTTTATGGAACGGCACGGGCTGCCGCATCCCGGCTATGGCACCGTCAAGCGTCGTAATTGGCATCAGGGCGCCTCCGCGTGCTCAAGGTGCTCCGGCGCGAAGTCAACGCCGCCGTCGATCTGGAATGCGCCCGTGTCTGGATTTATAGACACGATCTGCCAGACGCCTGGCCAGGCCGCGTCGAACGGCGGCTTAACTCTCACGTAATCTCCTATGTTGAACGTCATGCAGTCACCTGCAGGAATCCGCCGGCACTGAAATCGACGGTGAGCGTATCGCCGTCGGCCAGCGTCAGCGCAGAGCCGTAGTCGAGCCATCCGATCAGCGGATCGGCCGGGCTCGTCGGCGTGTCGTTGTAGATCACGAGGTAGCGAAACGGCCCGACCGATCCGCCCAACGCCGTGATTACCTCATCCGTTGCCGTCAGCGTCGCGGTGCCGCTCGTTTCGGTATATGCGACGCTGTCGAGCGCGTAGCCGCCACCTGCGCCAGCCGTGTAGCCGCCGCCGCTCGATATCTGCGTGATATCGGCGAGCACGGTGTTCGATGCGCTCGGCGCGCTGTTCGTCAGCGCCACCTTGAGCGTATGCGAGGCGAAGTTGTGCACGCCCTTGCCGATTTGCTCGGCGAGATCGTCAAACGTTGTCAGGGTACTGGCCGGCATCTAGGCTTTCTTGCATCAGTGGTTGCGGCGGCGGCATGATCCGCACGCCTGTCGCTTTGCCGTCTGGGCCGCGGACGACCTCGCGCGGCATGCTCATGGCCTCGATGATGCCCGCGCGGATGGCGTCGGCCACGCCGTTGGTCTTCGGGTCCATCTCGCGCTTCTGCAGGTCGAGCGCATCGGTCTTACTGGTCATCTCGCGGCGTGCGCTGGCCACCTGAATCTCAGCCATTTCGGCGTCTGCCTGCGCCTTGCGTGCATTGGCGAGAGCCACAGCCTCGGCGGTCGGATCGGGCTGCGTGACTGTCGGCTGCACAACGGACGGGGCGACGCCCATTTGCTGCATCTGTGCCGCCTCGAGCTGCAGCTTCATCGCCTCAGCCTCTTTCTTCATGGCGTCGGCGGCTTTGATGCGCATATCGAGCTGCACAACCGGATCTTCCATCGGATCAGGCGGCGGCTCGGCCTTTGGGTCTTCCGGGTCGTGAAGGACTTGCTTGGGAATCGTGTTCTTGAGCCGCTTCGCGATCTCCTCGGCGCCTGGCCAATCCATATTCTTAGCGATGAGGTCAGACACCACCTCGGCCGCGCCCGGAATGGCTTGCGCAAATGCCATCAGGCTCTCGGCGCTCTCCATGCGCTTGGTCGAGTAGCTCTTGCCGATCGTGACGCGGATATCAAAGCGCGCAGACGACAGGTCGTTGAAAATCATCGGCACGCCGTCAACGTCCATGGCCTCGGCGTTGACTTTGACGAATTCCTCGGTGTCGTCGTCGCCCATCAGCCGAACCACGCGCTCGGTGTCGTAGATCTTCGGGATGAGGTCGATAAGGATGCGGCCGGCGTACTCAAGCGAGCGCTGCAAGTTGTCGATGAAATGATAATTGGCAACGTCGCCTTCATGCTGGCGCGCGAGAATGGCCTTGCCCGAGGTCTCGTTTCCCTGGCGGCCAAGGCCAGCATCATAAATGCCCGTCGTCGCCTTCATGTCCTCAGAGGCAACCTGGGCCTCCTGAATCAGCGCGCTCGGCATCTCGGGCGGATGCTCGCGGCGAGGCGCTCCGCCTGGGGCCTGCGGGTCGGGAATGTAGGGAAGATAAGGCCGGTTCTTTTTGTTGGCCGTGTCCCAGAGCGCCTTGATCTTCGGGTCGCTCAGCATGTTGGTCGTGACGAGATACGGGCTTTTCGGTGCCAGCGCGATCATCTCGGCGGTTGCTGTGCGGTAGAAGTTGTAAAGCTGCTGCGGATCACGCGCGAAACGGATCACGCCGTAACGATAGACCTTCTGATCAAGCGGCACCTCGGCGCCGAGAACCGGAATAATCGGAATATGGCGGCCGGCCCATTCGTGCGGGCCCTCAAGCACCTCAGAGCCGGAAACGAGGTATTGAACGACCTTGTATGCCTGTTGCTGCCGCGTTTTGACGATCGGCGGCATGAACGCGAGCTGTTGCTTGCTCATGCCCGTGATATCGACGGTGCGTCCATCCTCGGTCAGCCCGAGGGTTTTCATGTAGGGCTTTTTGCACCAGTATTCAGCAATCCGAACCGCGTCCTTTGTCACCCAGAACAGGCGGCTTTCCGCGTTGTCGGTCGAGATGTCGATGCCCTCAACAGCGGCCTTGGGGTAGCGCTCCTTGAACGTCGCGGTGGGGATGTTCTCGGCCACCATCATCCACATTGCGTCCGAGCGGTCGGGCTCGACGGCGGCCGGATCGCAGAACACCGAGAACGGATGCGGAATGAGCTTGATCTTGATCTCTTGCTCGAATGCCGAATCCTCGCAGTATTGCGTCAGTATGCGGAACCAGCCGACGCCACAGCCTGCTTGGCTCTCTGCCGCGGCAGAGTAGACGTGCTTGGCGCTCGATGCGGCTTGGATCTGGCGCAGCAGGCCGTTGTAGATCTTGGCCAACTCAGGGTCGGAGCGATCGTCGACCGGAGCAACCTTGATGGCCAGATCAGCTTGCCGAATGTCGTTAGTGACTTGCCGGAGAAACTGCGGCAGCCGGTTGACCGTAAGCATTGGCCGGCCTTCGATCTCGCGCTCGCGGCGGATCGCTTCGGGCCACTGATCGCCAGCAAGGAACGCGAGATCCGACGTTCCAGCTTCGCGGTTCTCGCGGTCGTACTGCCACGCCTGGTCGAGGCGCTCGCGCACGTCCTTGACGATCTGCTCGTTGTCGGTGCGATAGCCCGGCTTGCGTTCGCCGCGCCCTAGCTGCCCAGCCATGAGCCTCCGGGGGTGGCTTCATCCCAATTCACGGCGCTCGTTTTCCTGATCATGGACGGGAACAATTCGGTTAAGCCCCACACGAGACCGTCACAGCGGTCGGGCGAGCCGTTGCCCTCGAACCCTGCCGCAGTCATCTGGCACATTTGGTCTTCGAGCTTCGGGAACGTGCCGACGTGCGAGACGCGGCCTGTCGAGTACAGCGCTGCGATCGGTTCGGCGCGCACATGCTTGCCCCTGGTCGCAACAACCTCGATGATCGGCAAATCGGGCCGAACGCTCCGCAGCGTGTGCGTGACCATGTCGCCGCCTTGGTTGCGCTCCACCACGAGGGCGTCTGCCTCCCACTTGTCGAACGTGGCAACCGCGCGCTCTGCCCATTGCCTCGGCGTGCCTTTCAGTGATGCGTCGTCGAGCACGTAGCCTCGATTATCCTCGCCAAGCCCGCATGCAATGATGCCGTGTTCGTCTGACTCAGGCTCCGCCGACACCGCAGGATCGACCGAGACCACGATGCGCGTCAGGGTTGGAGCTTCGCGGCGCCGATGCGCGTTGATCGTCTGCCGGTCCCAGATCGCGCCGATTGCCATTGGCTCATATTCACCGAGCCAGATGTGCGCGTATCGGTCTCGGTTGGTCTTCTCGTCGTGCTGGCGCTCGGCTTCAAGCTCGGCCGGGAAAAAAGGGTTGTCGTTGTAGTTGACCTTGATCAGCCCGGTATTGTCCGGCACTTGGTTTGCCCTGAAAAACTGATCGACCGGATCGCTGGCGTTGCGCGGGTTCCACGAGAACCACAGTTCAGAGCCCGGCTTGCGGATCGTCGGACGCAAGAACTCAAGCGATAATGCCGACAGGGTTTGGGCTTCCTCGACCCAAGCGACATCAAAACCTTCGAGCGACTTGATGGACTCCGCCGTGTGGTCCTGCATGCCCTGAAACAGGATCACGCCGCCGCCCGGCGTTACGATGTGGTCATTGCGCGGCTTCTCGCCGAACAACGGCCAAACGCCGTGGGCTGTGATCTTGTCCTCAATCAGCCGCTTGGCCGATTCCTTTAGCGTCTTCTGCACCTCACGCACGCAGACGACGCGGAGCCCTTTGCGCCTCACAGCAGCGTCGACAATCTCCTCGGCGAAGAAGTGCGACTTGCCCGAGCCGCGTCCGCCATAGGCCGCCTTATATCGCTTGGTGCCGAGTAGGGGCGTAAATACCCTAGGCGTCTGAATTTCGAGGATCAACGATTGTCCGCTTGATCTCGGTCACCTGCATTGTGCCAGTGACGTGCGAATTGCTTGTTTCGCGCCATTCGTCAGGAAACCGGGCGGCCATCGAGCGAGACCAGACGCCATTGTTGAACTTGTCAGCGGTCATGCCGTCTTGTCCGGCGTCCTCCCACCACATCTGCTCGAGCGCCTTTGCACGCGATAAGGCGTCCAAAAACTCTGGATACTGTTTTTCCCAATTCTCGAGAGTGTGCCGATGAACACCGATCTTGGCTGCCATCCAAGTCCTAGATTTCCCGGCAGCGCCCCATTCAATAACGCGGTCACAGAACTCAGGAGCGTACTTAGATGGACGCCCGCCCAGATCACGTTCCGGAGTAGGCTCTGGCGTTGGCTGGTCTACTTCGTCGGACGGTGTCACGCGGTAGCTCTCATGTTGGCTCTAAGGGCAGCGATGTCGCCGAGCCTCATGTGCTCAGTCTTGGCGACTGTTGCTGTAGCGTTGACTGTTTCACGTGCAACACTGGTGGTGGGCTGGGCAATGGGGGCGTCGTGCTCGTCATCAGACTTGCGGCGACGATTGCGGCCAGCCACGAACCAGCACACCGGGGCCATTAGCATGAAAGCGAGCGAGTTGGCACCCGCAATGCCGGTGTTCACGAACGTCTGAGTAACGCTGTCCGGGTTGATGGCGTCGGCGGCTTCGCGGCCCTGGAAGGTGAGCCAAAGCTGGGCGGCGACGTTGGTCTGATTAACCACGGCGCTTTCCACGTGCTTCGTGCCGGCCGCCTTCTCACGGGCCGAGGCAATCACGCGCTTAGCGGCTTCGATCTTCTCAGTGTAGTCGGTCTTGGCTTCCAAGGTCTTGATGCGCTCAACGAGTTCATCGCGCTCGCGGGTGCGATCGAGGCAGCGCTGCTTGCAGCCCCCGCGGGCCGCTTCCTGGCTGATGGCAAGCTCGAGGGCCGGCAGGCGAGCGCGCATGCTGTCTGCCGTGGCGGAAGCCGCCCACCCGTGCTGCTTTTCGAGCGAGGCAAGGCGGCCCTCGAACAGAGCAAGGGTCTTGCGGGCCTCCTCGACGTTGCCGCGAGCGTCGTCATACTTCACGTTCTGAACGGTGGTGCGCTGGATGTCGCCGACGCGGACACCGGCAGAGTAGCCGAGGTGGCTCTGATAGGCGACGATGCCAAGGGGGATGCAGACGATGCCAAGCGTGATGGCGCTGGCCTTGCCGCCCTTATCCCACTCCTGGGCGGCGGCGTCAGGTAGGACGGCGAAGACGATGGCCAGCAGGGCAAAGCCCGCGCCGTGCCAGAAGGTCTGCGTGAAGCCGTAGTTGAAGCAGATGACGGCATCGACGATGATAGCGATGATGGCGAGCGCCAGGAAGAACTGGCCGAAGCTGTTGTAGCTCTGCCAATGGCGCTTGATGAGGCCTGGCGGCTTAGCGGGGTGTGACATCGTGTGAGCCTCCATTGAGTGATACGCTCACGGGTGCGGGCGGCGATTACTTGAGGGCCCATACAGCGCCGGCCAGATACAAGAGCTGCAGCGGCTCGGCAGTGACGCGGGGAATGGGGATGCGGACGGCGTCGATGCTGATCCAGCCGAGCGAGAACATGCGGGAAGCCGCGTAGGCCAGGCCGATGGCGAGCACGAGCTTTGCCCACCATACGCACCAGTGGCTGATGGTGGCGGCGATCTGGAGCAGCGAGGCTTTGATGGTGGCGGCGTTCATGTCAGTCGTCCAGTGTGACAGCGTTGGCAGTCGCGACGAAATGGACTAGCAGGATGAACACGATCCAGAGGATGACGAGGCTCACCGGAAACGCCATCTCAGGCCGATGATGGTGGCAAAGTCATCCTTGGTGGCGGCGCCCCACTTGCTGACGGCGAATGATCCTTCGGCGAATGCAGACAGTCCCTCGACGAAAACGGTAGTCTCCAGACCTCCGCCAACGTAGAGCTGGCCGGCGGTGCCGAGCTTGAAGTCTTGGGCACGCCAGTCCACCAAGCCGTAGAGGTCCACGTTGGGATTGAGGGCAAAGCCAAGCCGGGCGCCGAGCGAGCCGCCGCGGGTCTCGGCCTCACCAAAGAACCCGCGAATGTTGGCGCCGATGAATGCGCGGTCGATCTTGATGTTGCAGCCACCGCCGAGGGCGCCATTGGCCGTGCGGTCGCCAGCGGCGAGAAACGTGCCGGCGAGCCCGGCCTCCACATAGCAGCCACGCAACGCGGATGGGGCTGGAGCGTTGATGATCTGCTCGAGCGTAGCCGGAGGCCCGCCCTTGTCGGCAGCGGCGGCGGGGGAGACCAGCGCGACCAGCGCGGCAAATATCGCAACTTTCCGCATCGTGCGTGGTCCTTTTTTGCTGGCTGCGGTAGTTTCCCCTGACCGGTCGACGTTGGGTGTGTCCGGTGCGTGCGGCAGGCCGGCTGATGTGCAATCCGGTCAGGGGGTCTCGGTAAGCGTACCGTGGGTGAGTGGCGTTGACGCAAAGCGGGCGGCCCTGGTGTGGAGCCGCCTTGGTGCTTTGGGCGCATTTCCGGATTGGGTGGCTCGACAGGTTTACCGGAGCCAGGGGCCGCACGCTGAGATCAGCGGCTCATCCTCATGCGCGTGTGCCATATTTCAGCCGCAAGGTCAACCGGGCCTTATGCGCGAATAGTGAATAGCTTGGCTGTGTGTCTTGCCGAACAAAGACACGGCGACGATGCACATGCGCCCCCTGATGGCAGATACCGTGCCGCTCAACTCGCCGATCAGCACCCTCTGGCCTATCTTGAACGGGCTGGCCTCATCTGCGCGGCGCTTGGGCCGATCGAGGTAGAGCCGGCCAAGCTCAGCTTTCGAGACCTCGCCAAGTGGAGCTCCCCGCACGTGCTTGGCATAGGCCGAGTGCAGGGCGCCCTTGGCGAAGACGTAGCCGGGGGCCGGCGCCGGGGGCTTGCCAGTGAATGGCGACCGCCGGCCGGCCCGATCGCGAGGAACATAGGCCCGAATGCCTGCCTCGCGAAGCTCTTGGGCCGCTTTGTGCTCTGAGTTTGGTGGGCAGCGGTAGACGAGGGCGCGGTTGCTCATGCTCATGGTGTCCCGTTCTGTACGCGGGCACGCTGTTTTTTCAGGTTCCGAACGCGCGCTCTGACACGCTCGAGGGTGGCTTCTGTGGCTTTCAGTTCCTTTATTTTCTGCTGGTGTTTCTGGTAGAAATAAAACCGATCGCTTAGCCAATGTCTGGCGTCGCTCACGTCAACTGAGATCGAAGAGCAGCAGTAGGTTGAGAGCGTTTCAACAGGCACAGGATCGCGGCGACACTGGCCGGAAACCTTGGGCTTGTTGTCCTCGTTCCAGCTATTGATGTCTCCTTTCCAGTGGCGGCAGACGCGGCAGGTCATTTAGGTCGTGGCCTCCCCTCTGGCGCGGATCGCGGCGGCGATGGGGCACGGTTTTATTTCAGCGGCGTCGGCAAACGACCGCATCACGCGCCGCCTGCCCGTAATCTGCTCGGCGAGTTTCGCACACGCCTCGCGCTCGGCTGCCACGTTTTCGTTGATCATCTCGCAAACCGTTTCGACAAACTTCTCGGCAGACCCGATCTTCATCAGCCCGCCTATGATTTCAGTCAGCTCGGCGAGCTTTGCTTCATCGGGCTTCACTTCGCAGCCCTCCTAAACTTGCGCTTGTTCTTGCTCGCGTATTGAGCCGGCGGGGAGAGCTTGGCGCCCTTGGTCTTGGGCTCGACCTTGCCCCCGTCAGTGGCCTTGAATGAGCCGCCTATGGGGATGCCACGCCGAACTAGTGTGGGGGCTTTAGCCATGGTCCTCTCCACTGCCTTGTCGAATGCGAGTGCTATTTGGATCGCAGGGGCGGGGATCATGCGTCATGCCTCGCTGAGAACGCCTTGCGGATCTGCCGAACGATCTTGGCCCGTCGAGATTTCATGGACCGCTTCGAGCGGC
>Ga0181352_1000245_pt1 | contig 24603 bp, 45 predicted proteins | sample Fa13VDMLBSN_FD_130103 | JGI IMG/M metagenome (GOLD analysis project Ga0181352, IMG submission 130103) | Freshwater viral communities from Lake Michigan, USA - Fa13.VD.MLB.S.N | ecosystem: Environmental > Aquatic > Freshwater > Lake | place: USA: Michigan | collected 2013-09-23 | reverse complement strand
TGTCACAGCCAAGGATAAGAAGCGGGATATCTTTGAATGGGCGTCCAGTGACACCAAAGAAGCCGCCCTGGCCATGGTGAAGGATGCTCTGAAGCCCCTTTTTGCAGTGAATTACTCGAAGGTGAAGATCACCGCTCGGAAGGCAGCCCCTGCGACGGTCCCGATTGGTCCTCCTACGATTCAGGGAGATCCCGAGGCTGCGAAGTCAGGTGCAACGACCAAGACAAAGGTTGTTTTACAACAGGCGAATGTTGAATCTCCTGCCGAAATGATCCAGAAAGCAGTCGGGCAGAACGCTCAGGTTCAACCGAACACCACCGAGGATCAGGTGGTTATCGAAACGGATCAACCCCAAACTGTGTTGCCCCAGGTTCAGGAAGCCATCAACAAGAATGCTCTTCCGTTCAAGATGGCCAGTAAGGTTCAACGAGTAGCAAACTTTTTGAATCAACGGTTCAAGAATCGGCCCTGGTTTGTGAAGGCCGAGCCATCCCGGATTGCCGGTCAGCGTCAAGCCAATTGTGGCTGTGTGGATGTACACACTGATCCGGATCATGACGTACCCGAACTGCCCGAAGCGATTCAGATGGTACCTATCCGGGTGATTGTATTTGCGATGGACCCCTCACCCGAACCCCTGGGCCTGGATTCAGTGGTGGACCACGTCCTGGGTGACATTCCAGCGGAGAAGTCGGAAGAGGATTACACGGATCTGGAGGAGTTGGAATCTGGGTGTGACCACCCCACCGATGATTTCCTGGGAGAAGCACACCAGTTGTTTCCTCCCCTACCTTCGGTGTCGTCCTCACGAAGGGCGTCTGCAGGCATTGGCATTCGTTCGGGAACACTGCGTCCTCGGGTTGCAGCTACTGTGGTTCCCGAGATGCAGCAATCTTCGTCTTCGAGAAGCACCCGCTCTTCTAGACTCTCTTTTCAGAGTCGTTGATAATTCCACCTTTGGAAAGTAGTGAGATCCGCAAGTACCTATCTAGTAAATTATTCTAGATTGTGTTACCGGATCTTATATGTCTGTTGAAACACCAACCTCTCCAGTCCAGGTTACCAAACACTTGGTGGATTGGAGTTCTCTTTCCACGGGTCCAGCTCTCCGTCTGAATGAGACCCTGTTGAACCAGACATCGGGATACTTTAATCCCGCATATTCTGTCATACCTCTCCCGGGTACATCAGACGCGGACTTCTATCGTTCAGCCTGTCAAGCATTAATTAAATGGACTAGAACTCTGAATCAGGTTCTGGGTGGTCCTTCCCGCCGTAAACGGGCATTCAGGAATGCACCCTATATGACTCAACGTTTAGAGTTTCTTGGGGTTTTGGTTCTTCGGGGGCAAATAATGAAGCCTCATGATTGGGCCGGGGCACCTAAAAGAGGAAAGTATGCCTCCCGCAAAGCTTCGTGATAAATTCTTGGTTGTCGCAGTGGATGCTCTCTTTGGGAAGCAGTCGCTCACGGATGAGCTGCCGGAGACGATGGATACTCTTCAGTTGGCTCGTCCCGCCCTGGAGAAAGCGTACCAGGCCGGTTGGGCGATCTATTTCTGGACTTGGCGGAGCCGGTCACACTACGCACAGGTGGCATCTCTTTTGCAGACGCTCGGCGTCTGGTGTCTCTGTGACCCCCTGGCCGAAGATCCCGTACTGATACGTCACCGAAGGGCGGGGGAGACACGTTTAACTACTAAGCTTTCTCTACTCGAGAGCCGGTTTGGGTCAGTACTGGATAGTCGTTCAGCAACACTGACGATTATTGATCGAGACCCTCTAGTCGCGAACGCTGTTCAGAGTTATCTTGCTGACCGGGGTAATGTACATCTGTCACCTCAGGTTTGGTTTAATATCATAGCCCTGAGTTCAAAACGTCTGGATACCTTCCTGTCAAGTACGCCTCATCCTGCCCTTTCCCTGGAGGGAGACGATGGATCAACTGACCTTGGAATTGTTATCAACACACCCAGCACCGACACGGTGTCTCCATCTTAGGACGGACAGTGTAGGTTGTTGGTGTGGGAACGGTGCAGTCCAACCTTCTTCGGTTCGTCGTTTGGTCTGTGACACGAATAGCCTACAGCTTTGGTGTCTGAATGTTCCTCAGCATAAGACCTGTCTCTTCTATAAGAATCCATACGAGTTAAAAGAGTTACCCTCTGAACCCGTCCTGGATCTTCCAGATACGGATCTAATCCTACCATCCGAGACGGATTCCCAATCGAAGCCGGGGTAAAGATGTAAGATCCGGGTGATTTAACTACGGTTTTCATTATGTCTTTCCAATCCATAGTCGAGAAGCGGTTAGAACGCAACGAAGGTTTGCGTCAGTCGCGTTTTGGACTATTTGGGAAGCAACTGAAACTCAAACCATAGTAGTCACCCTTTCAACCGAACCCGCTTGCGAGCTTCGGGGACCTGAAAGGGTTTCCGGAGCTTTTTCCGTTTATGGAGAATGTTATGACTTATAAACGTACGTACCTTTAATTGGGTACGTAGCTTAAATGGTGAAGCATCCGACTTTTAATCGGAAGAGTGAGGGTTCAAGTCCCTCCGTACCCACTCGGGTAGAAGATAAAACACGATGGATTGGTAGCTCAAATGGCAGAGCTCCTGACTCTTAATCAGGAAGTTGAGGGTTCGAGTCCCTCCCGGTCCACTTATTCGTTTAGAAGGAATGCGTTCTAGAATGGACCGGTAGCTGAGTGGTTTTAGCATCCTACTCATAATAGGGAGCACGTAGGTTCAATTCCTACCCGGTCTACTGAAGTGTTTACAAACTATGTCAAATTTAACTGAAACACAGAAACGGGTCTTGGAGCGGGTTATTCGTCCTGCTTTCGAGAAGATTGTCTCAGACGCCACCTGGATCGAGATGGATTATCAAGGTATTGAGATAGACATGAGCAAACCTCCTCATGTTTTAACCCCTGAGGAAGAGGCTAGGATTCGGGCTCTAGTTGAGGTAAAACACCCTCATGGGGATTCGACCGCGTCTGTAGCCTTTTTGAACTCTCTTTCATCTGGATCTTCTCGGGCAGTTCCTGTCTTTCAGATTCATGATGAGACAGTGGTAGAATTGCAGGAAGGGTTGGACCCTCGTCAATGTTGTAAGCGAGACTACAATTTCGATGGCAACTGTGACATCCATTCAGCCCCTGGATTGTTACGGAGAGACCCGTGCGCTTGAAATGGCCAACACCGAAGAGAAGGAACAAGTCCCAGTACCTAACCAAGAAGTATGGTGGGCGTTGGGAGTATGATGGTCACACGACCTGGCACTGTAACGATGGTCGCTATGTGATGCGTTGTTCAGCTGGGGTAGATGAGTTCGACAACGATTTGGGATCTCAATACTGGTTGTACGAGGAGGGTAAGGCACCTGAATTAGTTTTGTTTTGAATTACGGAAGGGCAAGGCAACTGGTGATGCCACCCAGCTCGAACCTGGACGAGGATAAAACCCTTGGGAGTTCAACTCTCCCTCCTTCCGCTTGACAGATCGAGGTCTGTAACCTTAGGAAATGGTGATCTGAAGGCACAGATTTCCTTCATATCGATGCCTGTTTTCACCATCGGGTGTTGAGAAGGTCTGTCATTTATATTTAGTGTCATTGGTCTAGTGGCAGGGCCCCAGACTTCCAATCTGGTGAGCCGGTTCAATTCCGGTATGACACACTTTGTTCGGGTAAGAAAGTGAGACTGGTAATCACGGCTTCAGCACTACAACAAGTTAACGTGTTGAAGGGTGGTGTAATAGCACACCGGATAAATTAGACAGGTCTATCGAAAGTGAGCTCTGTCTCATGATTAGGGCCGATCCGAAATTGACGGGAGTTCCGGTGGGAGTCCGGTCCCTGGTGCTGAAGCCGTAATTACCATTCCCTGGAGATAGTTATGAAGTTCGCCCCCTACCAACGTTTGCGATTATCCTGATTTTTTCCGGGGTCGCCTAATGGTATGGCAGCGGGCTTTGGACCTGTACAAGTGTTGGTTCGACTCCAACCCCCGGAACTACGGCTGGGTGGTGGAATGGCAGACACATCCGTCTTAAGCACGGTACAACTGAGGGTTCGACTCCCTCTCCAGCTACTATGGTTTTAATGTGTGAAGTGGAGTCGGTGGCAAGGAACTACTTACAAGAGTTCCCGCTGTATGATCCCACTCACAGCGTTACAGTACGCCCCCTGAATAACGGGAAGTACTGGATCGGTTATCGGACAACGGAATACTTTGACCCTCATGGGTCAACCCATTTTGATGTGAATGTAGAGGGAGAGATCTTCTACCTCCTTTTCATCGAAGTGGAACCAGCGGAACGCAAGAAAGGGCATGGTTCAATCCTTTACGATGTCCTCGAACAGATAGCAGCTGCTCTCGGCTGTACAATGTTGGAGATGACACCTTCAGGAACCACACCCCGTGGTGAGAGTCGGGCGGCCTATTTGGAACGTCGTGGCTATACTCTTCATGGGGTGGTAGCAAGAAAGAACCTGTTAGCATGAGCGAGCTTTTTATAACGTTCAAGCCTGGTGATTCAGCTCCTGTCACGAAGAAGCGAGGCGACCTGGTCTATTCCCCCAAAGGGGGTGGGACGCGAGCCTTACTCATATCGGTAGGGGGCGAAGGGGTGGTATACGCCCTGCAGAATCAGACGGGCACGAAAAAGAATGGTGTTTGCAGTCTGCGGTTTGATTCCATGACAGCAACTGAGGTCAAACGGTTGAACGGCGAGAATGTATGACCCCTGTTGAGCATGAGAAGTCGGGAATCTTTGAGATTTATTCAGGTGCTCGCTATGAGAGTGTACTGAATGATTTCTTCAGGGATGGGACCTGGAACTTTGTTCCCTGTTCTGCTCCGGAAGAGAGGCTAATTGGATTTACCTTCTTTCGAGTAGAGAATGGTCAAGAGACAGGTCGTCAAATAATGCGTCGGATTTAAGCTCCATTAGACTAGCGGCTCAGGTCACCACCCTCTCAAGGTGGAAATCACGGGTTCAAATCCCGTATGGAGTACTCCAAATGGTCGGGTGGCGGAACGGCATACGCGCTAGATTTAGGATCTAGATTTTGTGGGTTCGACTCCCACCTCGACTACTATGAATGCTAGTTATTTGATGGAGATAGAGACGAAAGGAGTCAGGGAGTTTACCTCTTTTGATTTCATGGGAGTCTCTCGGGGTGAGACCTTTGATCGAGAATACGTAGAATCCGTGTTCGAGACTCAAGGGATCAAAATCCTGAGATTCGAGAAGAAGTCTCCAGAAGAAATACGAGCATTTAGAGAAGCACAGAAGAAACAACCGAGTGGCGAAAAATAGGTAAACGCACAGTCCTCAGAAGACTGCGTCGCAAGACTTGCGGGGTCGGGACCCGCCTCGGTTACTAGGAGATTTTGATGGATTGGTTCTGTAGTTTGCAGATACTGTTGGCTACGATCCTGGTCGGCAACAAGATGTGGCAGGGATGGTTGGTTTATGCCCTGGGAGTTATTCCCTGGAGCATACTGATCTACCAAAAGCAGCTCTGGGGATTGATTCCTATTACGGTTGTTTCACTGATTATCCATTCCACTTATATGGTGCAGTGGTATCGGGCAGGGTCAAAGCATGTGGCTGATTAACTACCTGTGGAAGAACCGGGGTTATCCCTACTACCTCTGGGTGAAGTACGGTCCTTTCCGACATCCCTTGGCTAGATGGGCTCAGTGGGACATCCCGGATTCAGACAAGCGTGAGTTGATCAAATATGGTTTTGGTCGTGCCGCCTTTGGCATCAATTACATCAAGTCGACTTATCATTGTGCAGAGCACGGTGATGTGGAGTTGAAGACACGGAAGTTCTCCTTTTTGGGGTATAACAGAGGTTACACAGTGTGTCCGAAGTGTGGTAAGTCTACTGTACTTCAAACGCAGGTTATGATCTCAAATGCACCTTAGTCTCGTGGCGGAACGGCATACGCGTCAGGTCGAGGGCCTGAATTCTGTGGGTTCAAGTCCCACCGAGACTACTTTAGGATTATATCCGGGACAGCGGCACGTCGGATTTCAGGGTACGGCAGGAACGACATTTTCACCCCTTTCAGGAGCGAGTCATGCCTGTTCTTACCCCTAGTTACCGCGACGTTAAGGCTTCTTTGGAATACGATGTAGTCCTGGACGACATCAAAACCCCAAATGGGCGAGTGATTGCGAACCACAAGGTGGCCACCCGTCGGGATACCGAAGAAGTGTATGGGATCACCCCATCCACCTACCCCATTCTGCAGAACCACCGGTTCCTGGCTGCGATGGAGGAAGTATTTCCGGAAGCCATTAACGACTCCAAGGCCTTGGAGCACAAGGGTGTGGTGATGATTGGTATCCCTCTGCGTACGTTTGTACGCCCTGTGGATACGGGGATAGACGACCTCGTGGAGCCATTCCTGGTGTTTGGCAATTCCCACGGAAAGTGGAAAGAAATACGGGGTTGTCTCACAATGAAGCGTCTGGTGTGTTCCAATCAACTGGCACCCACCATGCGGCGGAAATCTCGGGAGGATAAGCAGTTGTTGACGCTGCGTATTCCACACGAGAAACCACAGCATACCCGTTGTGAGATGATTACAGCGTTTAAACAAAACATTGTTCCCTTCGTGGAACGGGAGCTCCAGATTTACGGGAAGTTGGCACGGCAGCGGATCACACCTGAGGTAGCAGCAGGCTACTTCCAGAAGTTGGTTCCCTATCCCCCAGCTCCGGCAATCCTGGATATCGAACATCAGGCAGAACAAGAAAAGAAGGTAGACGTAATCCGGCTCAAATTGTACGATCTCTTTGAGAATGGATTGGGGGCCAGGAATCCCAGTGTTTACCAAACAGCCTGGACGGCTTACAACGCAATCACAGAATTTGTAGATCATGAGCGTTCGTTTCCTTCTCAAGCAGCCTTGATTGGGGAACATCGCCGGTTCTACACAGGGACTTTTGGTTCTTCGGGTGCTTTCAAAGCGAAGGCCCAGGCCGAGGCACTGTCCCTGGTAACAGCAGGTTAGAGGTCTGGGTGCCACAAACATCATTAGGTCGACGGGGTATTAGGTTCATGTTCAGCCTATCACTCTCTTATTTGGTGAAATGTGGAATTAACAGATAAAAGCACAGCAGTTCCTTCAGTTTCAACTTCCCAGGATGGGCAGACTTTTACAAGGACAGTGTACAAGTTGGTGAATGATAAGTTGAAACTGACGGCGAAGAATACAGCTGTTAAAGGCAAGTTGGATTACCTCCTTGAGCGGGCCAATCAGTTGAATGGTCCTCCTTTAACACAAGGATACGAAGATTCCGGTAGAGGTCATTACTACGTTGTTGAAGAAACTACAGTAGTGACTTTGAAAGTAGTCAGTTAATCCGGGTGAATAGTGGACAGGCGACCCCTCCGTCAGTGACGGTCGCTGGATGGTTAATTGAGCCTATGGTGCAAGTCCAGGGGGAGAAGCGAAAGCGACCAGTTAGCTAGTTCCACTATTCACTTTATGGCTTGGTAGCTGAGACGGTGTAGCGCCCGCCTGAAGAGCGGGAGAGGAGGGTTCGAGCACCTCCCAGGCCACTTACATTTTTAATGAGAGGATTGATTTTATGGAACGTCGCATCGAACCCTAGCCGGGTGCAGGTAGTAACCCCACCCGGTCAACAGTCCCTATTTGGGGCGTTAGACTTCCGGTGAGGTCACTGGTCCTTCAAACCAGTCAGGCGAGTCCGACTCTCGTACGCCCTATTTAAACAAGTTAGACATAGGTAATATGTCATTCGGTTCTGGTTTATGTTGTGATTCTCATAGGAGTACAACATGGCGAAGAGTCGTAATGCGAAGGAAATTGTTATTTGTACAGGTTGTGGTCAGCCTTACCAACGAAGGGTTTATGGCAAAGCTGATAGGCGACAGATTTGCAGAGGGTGTTGCGTAGGCGGGATCAATAGAGGTAGAACTGGGAAAAGGAATGGAGCTTGGAAGGGTGGTCATCAATACTGGCAGGAGGGGAAGCTCGGTCGTGATAAGGACAATCTCTCCTGGAAGGTTCAACGGGAGTTATGTCGAGTCCGCGACAATCATACCTGTCAGGACTGCCACAAGCACCGCGATGAATTGGGGTACGAGCCCCACTGTGATCACGTAGTTCCCTACCGAATCTCCTTCTCACACGCTCTAGACAACCTGAAGCTCCGGTGTCGTTCCTGTCACAAGAAGGCGGAAGCTACCCGTCCTGAGTTATGGAGTGGTAAGACCTTCGGTGGATCAAAGAAAACAAAACCAGTTTGTTCTATTTGTGGTAAAGGGAGGAGAAAGCTTTTTGGCGGGAGATGTCACCCATGTCAGAAGGATGATCGTAAAGATGAAGCGTTGGCGTTAAAGAACCAGAATCTTACCTATCCCGAGATAGCCCGTCGGATGGGGATTAGTACGGGCAAGGTTTGGCACCTGGTTCATATCAAGGTTAAGTGACGGGAATTGGCATACCTCTGAGCCTCAAAAGCCCGGGTCTGTGGGTTCGACTCCCACCTTAACCACTATGGCATCTTTAGTCTTCAAGTATTACATGTCCGGCTTTGAGCCGGTCCCCGTTTATGCGGCAGTTCATGATGAGTCAGGGAATTTGCAACAGTCATTGACAAAGCCCATGCCGGAGGAAGGGATTGAGGATTATCGGATAGATGACCTGGACCCTACGATGGCAACTCTGTTGTTTTCGAAATTGATGGGTATGGAATTGAGCTGGCGTGACCCCGAGACAGACTGATGTCAGAGAACAAACCAAAAGGTGAAGTAACCCTTCTAACGGGGGAGATGGTTCCTGAGTTGACAGACTCAGTGAAACTCTATCAGGTGGACACTCACTGCCCACAGAAGTGGGCCTTCATTGATTTGAAGAGTGGGAATGTCTATGGTTCGGATGAGAACCAGAACCTGACCGGTTTACCGAAGAAGGCCTTATCCGTATTGAAGAAAGCGGTGAAGAGCCTTAAGAAGGCTGCTTCGGACCCGCCACAGTTTGTGCAGATTATGGGTGTAGGGGGTAGTCTCCATGCTCTGGATGAGGAAGGTCGGGTGTGGAAATACACTCCGGCCCAGAATGATAACTTCGCTTTCTGGGGTCAATTGACAAATCATCGAGCCCTGACTTATCAAGAGGAAAAGAAGAGACAAGCCGAAGAATTGAAGAAGGCGGCTACTGCTGCCGAAGGATGACGCTTTCCGGGGTAGTTGCTGCTGGTAGTGACGCCTGGCTCTGAACCAGGAGGTCGTAGGTTCGATTCCTACCCCCGGAACTATAAAGATGGAAGAAGAATTTGCTTTTATCGTGAAGGACTTATTTATGGGTCCAGAAGCGATAGCCGATCCTTACAAGATTCCCAGAGAAGTACTCTGGTTTTCTTTAGTGGGTTGGCCGGATGGGGAAGAGGGATTTCTAGGAGACCTGGATTGTCCCAAATCCCTGGCTATGTTAGCGTGGTGTAAAGTCAATAAGCCGAGAGCAATGCAGATCATTGCCGGGGTACTAGGGTTAGTGTGAGCATCGTTAGGCCAACGGATACGCCGCCAGTCTACGGAACTGGAGATTGTAGGTTCGAATCCTACACGATGTACTAGAGGTTGCCTGAGTGGTGTAACGGACAGCACGGTCCTCTCCGAAGGGGCTAGTTTAGGTTCAATTCCTAACTTAGGTACTTTAAATGAGACTCACGAATCGTAGTTCTGGTATCAAGGTAGAGTCGCCCTACGTTCATCAGTCTCTGGACGACCTGAAATGGAACCTGAATGGTTTGAAGCGGGTCTTAGAGACGGGGAAGACGGGTCGTGGGGTGGCTATTTCCGACTCTGACAGACTGCGATTGCAAAAGCAGGTGGAAGAGATCGAGGCCGAGTTGAAGACTCGTGGGACAAACACAGTTTAGCCGCTTGGTCCAGCCCGGAGTGGACGCCACCTTGACATGGTGGAGACCATTGGTTCAAATCCAATAGTGGCTACTATGGCAAAGCAAGGTTTACCCCGTCTCTCCGTGAGATGTCAAGTCCAGTGTCAATGTGGGTGGAAGAGTTATCGAAACCTACAGATGGCCCTGGACCCTAAAGAGGTAGAAACCCTGGTAGGCAAAGAGACTTATTGGCATGCTTTTATGCTGCCCGAGTCGGCAACAGTCAAGACCTTGCGGAGTCACTACTGCAACAAAAAGGTCATAATTAAGCGGGTTGTGGGTTATCATGAACTCTAACAAGTTGGGCCGTCGTTCTTTCCTTGCCCTTATCTTGGCATTGTTTGGTTTACGGCCCACCCTCCCTAAACCTCTGCTTTCCAAGAAGAGCTTGAATTTCGCGGCGTTGTACGGGGCCGGTCCAGACCCCCTGAACAAGGCGACGGTGGACAATTTGAAGAAGCCTCGTCTTCGTCGGTTTGACGATTACAAGGCAGTGGGTCGGTGGAGTCGTCAAATTGATGATCTCTCCATGTTGAAAGGTTGATTTATAGCAGAGGCCCTTGGGTGGCATCTGGCTCTCATAAGGCCGGCCTGCCGGGTTCAAATCCCGGATCTGCTACTGAATATGGGGTGGTAGCTCAATTGGGAGAGCGTCTGGCTGGCAGTCAGAAGGTAGTGGGTTCGAAACCCACCTACTCCACTGTGTACGAGGCAGATACGGTTTGCTGCGCTGGTCTGTGGCACCAGAGTTTCGTAAGAAACATGCGGGTTCAAGTCCCGTCGTGCACCCTATATGGGACTTGGCCTAATGGCTTGGGAGTGAAACGTGACTCCTAGACCCGGAGAAGTACAATCTGGGGTAAGGCGTTCGCCTTCGGGGCGGGAGATGAGGGTTCGATTCCTTCGGTCCTACTTATAAATATGACGTATCCTTTCATCACACCGCCGCAGTTCTTTTTAACCCACCCGGATAGGGAAGCCTTCTACGAGAAGTTGGAATTGATTCCCTGGGAGGAGATTCGCCCTGGAGTCTTCCAGAAGTATATTCTCCACGGTGGGAAGAAGGTCAAGGCCCAGAAGTGGCACTGTCAGGACTGTCATTCTGATGCCATGGACAGTCCCATGCTCACGGTGGAGACCTGGAAGAAGATTGCTCCCCAAGATGGGATAGTCTGTTTTCCGTGCATGGAGAAGCGACTCGGCCGGGTACTAGTTCTATCCGACATCCATCCTACGGCAACCTGTCCGGTGACGATGGTTCTTCGACACGTGTTAAGCACCCTTTCTCAACGCATTCCCCAGAAGCACGATGACTCAGTCTAGATTCAGCACGTTCAATGTGGGTGACACGATCTCTTTTCGCAAAGATGGTAACGAGTTGGAGGGAGAGATCATCAAGATCTTGGGTGTGAATCAGGCTCAAGTCCGAGCCTATGGTTCAGTGATTACGGCCGACCTGGAGGGGGCAACTGTGTTAATCCCCGCCTTTGTTCAGGATGAATTAGAGAACGATATCTAATTAGATCGTTCTGTCGGGTATGAGGTCCATCACACCACGTGCATGGAGCGACTCATGCTGACAAAGGCCCTGGAAGATCATCTGAATGAGCTAAGAGCGATGGGTATGCTCAAGCTCGAACAACGGCAAGTGGCTCGTCTTTCCTCTGGAATGGTCATCACCGAGATGATCTGGACACAGAAGGATTACGATCTGGTAGACGAATACCAGGCCCGTCTGACCAAGACTGACCCACCCCCAATTATCGTGCGGGGTTGGGACATAGTGGATGGTTACCATCGTCTGGCAGCCCATATCCAGGCACGCCGAATGTTCATTCAGGTTATCGACCTGTTGAAGCAACCCAACTTCTACGACGAATGGGATGATAACCCGGAGTCTTTCCGGGACATGAATTAGACCCGGGGTATGGAGACTTCCTCTTACCTCAGAAAGGGTAAATATGTCACGTGAAATCACGACGCACCAGGTCGAAGGTGCAGCAAATGGCCTGACGCTCAAGGCTCATGATGAGGATCGTACCACCGGTGGTGCCCCCTACCGATACACGATCAGCTCTCCTGGTAAGCCCCTGAAGCAGGAACTGATGTCTCCGTCAGTCAATGTGGAATTGCAATTCCAGAACGGGCCGATTCCTGAGGTAGGTGTTAATGGCCTGACTCAGGAAGTGCTCCTGGCGGTCGTTATTGACCGTTTGGAAGGATTTCAGGCAGGTCCTTTTGCCTGTGACGATAACGCGGAGGCCCTGGGATACACACAGAAGGCCCTGGAGTTTCTGCAGAAAAGAACGAAAGATCGCATTGATCGTGGTGTGGAAGGCAAGCTCCAATCGTAGCGGCGTGCTCGTCCTTCGTCGAGTAAAGGACATGTGAGACGAGTGGGAGGCAAATGTGACTGCCGGTGAGAGGTAACCATCCCTTTCATCTTGACCTCGTCGAAGTGAGTACCCGAAATGTGCTTCATGCTCTGATCACTCACGGAGAGGCCAAGCCCAGGAGACCGCTAATGCGGGCATTCTCGGGGCCTAAAAGCCGCTCGTCTTACATACATTCACATGAAGGGAACGGGTAGCCCCGCCAGCACTGATGCTGACTTTAGCAGGTTCGAATCCTGCCTTGTGAACTTGCTTCATCCCGTAGTTGGCAGAGTGGGTATTGCCCCAACCACTAAGGGTTGGTGATCGTGGGTTCAAATCCCACACTATGGGCTCGGTCGTGCGGAAAAGACCTAGATCGTATGCCTCATGAAAGTACCTGGGTCAACAACATAGTCACTGTTGACTCAAACCTGTAGGATGAGCCCTAAATCGGACCTCAGGTTGGGGAAAGGGCCAGGACAAATTGCGATCGGAGCACGACCCTTAATCAAAGGAAAACACCATGCGTATGCAAGCCTATCAGTGTGATACCTGTGCCGAAGTCCACTTTGGCATACAGGTGCGAATCGAAGGTGTGCATGTGTGTCCAACCTGTAGGTCAGCGAAGTTAACCCCGGTTACGAAGGAAGCGGCACTCAAGATCATCCTGCCCTGGAGAGCGGAGAGTCAGCCCGCAGTCAGCCCTTCAGTCGGGTAACGAAGGAGTCAGACGAACACGAAACACAAGGGTGATAGCCATGGCGACTAAACAAGAGATCTTGGCAGAAGTCACACGTGCAGCAAACACCTTTTCCTACACGGGAAAGATTCCTGCCTGTCCTTTCGAGGGTATTTCGCAAGGCCGCTGGGAAGCGATGGTTCGTAACGTACTTAACCTGAATACTAAATAATACAAAGGGGAAAGCTGGGTTCGAGTCCCAGGCCGTCCTTCGGGGCGGTTCGAGGTTCGGGTGAGCTCGCCCCCCAAACACGGTTCCGCACCACCCAAATGCAGACGCAGGGTATCGTTTCAGACTAGCTCTTGACAGAGGGCGAAAAGGGACGGGTGGGATAATAGCAACACTCGACTGACTTCAATGTCACGGAGACCCTGTCAGGTTTCTCAGTTGAGTGGTGGGGGTTCTAGTCCCCTCGGAATCTACCGCACATGCCGTTCGAGCCAACGTCAATCCGAGGAATCAGTAGGGAGTTATAGCCCCGAAGCCTTGGATCGGGAATAGAGCAACGGCGCTATTTGGAGGTCCGACCGGCAACGGAGGATAGCCCCTCAGGGGTAACGATGGTGGGAAACTGTTCGAGGCCTCACTAACCTCTATCCAATCTAGTCCGACCTGTTACCGCCCAGATGACTAGCACGGGTGGTTGGTGTAAGAGCACGCCTGACGTGAGTCAGGAAGAGCAGGAGCGTACACAACGGCACGATTGCCCTTCGGCGGGTACTTAGGTCAGAGACAGAACACTTTCAGGAGTGAATCATGGAACTGACCAACAAGTCTACCGAAGTCCCCACGACACGTACCCGTCTGCTACCAATTTCAGCTGCAGAGTTGAAGAAACTCCTGGTAGCCGCGGGTTATCCAGCTCGTGCCCTGAAGGCGAAGGACGAATACTCCAGTTCCCTTCAAGTGTCCAAATCACACGCTCGAATGGAGTATGACGTGTCCGACCGCCTGGAGAAGGCTGGTTGGAAAAAGATAGATACCAACGTTGCGGTGGGTGGTTACAGTGGATCGCTGGAATTGGCGAAAGATGGTTACCATGTGACCGTTTCTCAATTCAGCTCGAATCCTGTATCCTGCATCGGCCGCAAAGAGGTTACCGACTAGATTTCGGGATGAGGGATACGCCGGGAGCAAGGGTGCGAAAGCTGCTCTTCCTTTCGTCGGTCTCTTGAATCCATACGGAGTACGTACCCGAAGTTATTCTTACGACTAAGTTCCCTCGGTGGTCAAACCTTCTCAACCCCTGAGGTTATCATGGAACTGACGAACAAATCTTCCCGCGTGGCGATGCCTCAAGAGAATGCAGCTCCTGCTTTTGACTGGGAGAAGGCTATCATCGACCACATCACGAAGCAACCCAAATCCTACCTGGATAGTATTATCAGTCAGGTTAACTACAGTCACCCGGAATCCCTTCAAGGGATGAGCCCTATTGACCTGGAGGATGCTGTCGTTCTTCCTTTAGTCAAGAAGATGTATCAAGAGCGTAAGCTCAAGATGAAATACGACGAACAGCGTGGCTCCTACTATCTTTGGGTTCCGGGGGTGAAGAGCCCTCCTCAGAAGGCACCAACCCCCGAGATGATCCAGCAATGGATACAGGATGCAGCCCATGATTTCTTCTATGATAGTGGGGACCCTAAAGTCTCAGAAGATGAGGCAATGAAGGCTTTGATCGCACAAGCGGGACCATCTCTGGCGGATGCGATCTATGACCGAGCCTACATGTATGCAAGAGAGCACGGAAAACCTTTGTAATTCTGGCCATTTCCTGGGTAAGTCGAGTGGAAATCTCCTTATTCAGGATATCTTAATATGCCTCAGCTTTCTTTTACCATCCCCCCTGATCTCTATCAGGGCTGGCTGGACGGGAAGGTCACCCCGACAAAGATATCGGATACTATCGGTCAATTCACTACTGAGGTCAAGAAGAACCTGGCAGACGAGTTTAATAAACCACTGAAATGGATCAAAGGTATTGTTAAGCAATGGGATAAAGTATTCGGGAGCATGCCCCCAGTGGAGACTGAATAACCATCGTCTTCGGTAGTGCCCCTGTTAAGCGGGTACAGAGTCTGTTACCTACTCCAAATGCGAGTAGGTCTTCTTCCCACAGACTCTTTTGGAAGGTGTACCCCATGTCACGTCGGAAACGCCATCTTCTCCTGATTGATGGCCAGGACAGTTTTGCACGGCAAGTCGGCGATCAGAAAGATCCCGTCCGTGCCTATCAGGAGCAACAGAAGCTCCATCGTGGTGAATTGTGTGTTCCCGGTGGTTGGGAGGCGTTGGTCAATGTCGCGGACATGATCAATCTTCACGGCAACCAGTTCGACGACATGACATTCACGTTTGACTGTCATCAGCTGCTCCATATCGCTCATGCCATCTGGTTCCGCTGGATGTCGAAGCCGAAGGAAGCTTTCATCACGGTCGATGGTCGCAACGTGCCGACCTACCAAGAAATGAACGTTCGTGGCCAACTCGCCTACGGACCATCCCCGTTCACCACCATGGTGGAAGAGAACGGCGCCATCTTCAACGGCGTGCTCGACTGCAAGGGCAATCTCCACAAGATCGGTCAGATTCAGTGTACCCACCTAGGGTTCACGTCCTGGACCACTTCTTACCTGCGGAAGCTCCGTGAATCGGGCCGCTATCCCCACATGATCTGGCCAAATCACTGCCTCATCGGCACGGACGGCAATCGCCTCATCGAACCCATCCAGGATGCGATGTTCGCCTGGGAGCAACGGGAGTTCGGCGTGGTCAACAAGATCACCAAGGGCTCCAACATGAAGACGGAGCATTTCGGTGCTGTGCACGCTGAAGTCGAAGATCCGGATGATGTGGCCACCAAAGTCAATACCCACTTCATCGGGTTGTTGTCGGACCCGGACCAGGAGATCGTGATTTGTGGTCTTGCTCGTGGTCACTGCCTGGCTAATACAGCCCGTGACATCGCGGCTCAATTCCCGGACCCCGATTCATTTATCAAACGGCTCGTCCTGCTCAAGGACGGCACGGCCGACGTACCGGGGCTTGAATTCCTCGGGGACAACTTCGTCAATGAATTCCAACCTCGCGGTATGCAGGTAACCACCTGCAAGGAATACTTCGGTTCATCGGTCCTGGTTTAACACCCTGGACTAACAACGTTCGTTTCAAACAACAATCACCTGTGTAGGAATACTCTGTCATGCCCAAGTTTGCAGATGATACTGACCTGAGTCAGTACAAAGTGGGGAACTTCGGTTTCACCGCCGTCAACCCCGGAGAGTTAGGAGCCTCGGGTTATACTCTGGCTGATATCGTGGCGGACCGCTCTGGTTCGACCGATGGTTACACTGCGGAAGCTACTGCAGCGATAAAGGGGGCCATCGAAGCTCTGAAGAAACACCCGCGAGCGGATAACATGCTGCTGCGTGTTACCACTTTCGACAACAATTTGCGGGAAGTCCACGGTTACAAACCGTTGGCGGATATCGACTCATCCATCTACGATGGATGTCTGACGCCCGGTGGATCAACTGCCCTGAACGACGGTGTCATTTCGGCAGCCGAGGCCGCTGCTCATTACGGCGAGACCTTGACGAAGCAAGACTTCGATGTCAACGGTATTGTCATCGTGATCACGGACGGGTGGAACAATGCTGGCAAGTACAGCTCGTCCTGGTTCGGCGGTCGTTACAGTCCCGATGAGGCAACCTTCCACAAGGAACAAGCGATCGTCGCGGCGGCCTTGAAGATGCCTCAGAAGTCGGAAGCGTTGGAGTCTTACATCTCCATTCTTATCGGCGTCAACTGCAAGGAAGCACTCACGGAATTGACCCAATTCCACCAAGCGGTCGGGTTCACCCACCCGCTGATTCCTCTGGAAGATGCGAAACCGAACACCATTGCCAAGATCGGCAAGTTTGTTTCGGAGTCGGTGTCGTCTCAATCCCAAGCCTTGGGTTCGGGCGGACCTTCGCAGTCCATCACTTTCTAGGTTCAGTCCTTTGACATGGGGACGGGGAGTGGAGCCTGGTTTCGGCTGGGCTCCTCCTTTTCCACAGGTGGGTTATGGAAACAGATCATTTCTTGAAGATGGGCCACTCGCACAAGGTTTGCGAGGATTATGCAGCTAGTTCTTCAGCAGGTGTTTGGCCAGGTCAATTCGCCGTTGTGTCGGATGGTTGTTCACTCGTGTTAGATGCGAATGGGAAACCCTTCAACGCCTATACGGACTATGGTTCTCGGTTGATGGTCCGAGCAGCTTCGGACATTCTGAGGGAGGGATTCCCAGACCAGCAATGGGTTCATCGGATGATCCTGTCGAAAGCGGAAGTATTCGCGAGAGCTCTGGGGTTCCCCCGGCAGACTCTTTCTGCAACTTTACTTACCGTACAAGTGCAAGAACAGTCTTTTCTGACCACGGTATGTGGTGATGGTGTTACTGCGGCCCGTCGTAAGGGTTCCAGTATTTGGGATGTTCAGGAGTTTTCCTTTAGTGATGGCAAGCCGTATTACATGCGGTACGACCTATCGAAGGATGATCGTACCACGTTCAACAAAACAAACCAGTACTGCGTACGGGAAGACTACACAGTAGACACAGACAATTTCGGACTGAAGGTCCCTTTTGCTACGTTACTGGAGATACCTCCCACCGGGATCTTCTTCACCCAATATGAATATCCATTTGAGACCCACGACATCGTTTTGGTTTCAACTGATGGGATGACATCCTTCACCCATCGGAAAGAGGATACGACGATAGAACCCATTCCTACTCCTATGGCCCTTAATGAGTATCTTGCTCTGAAGGGTACTAAAGGGGAGTTTATACAACGTCGTGCGAAGAAAGCTTCTGCCGCCTTAGAGAAGGCCGGTATTACACACCACGACGATATTTCAATTGCAGCCCTAGCCCTCGAAAGCTAACATGCCATCCCCTTCTGATCGGTTTTACCTGCTCCAGCTCCCTTCACGTCCAGCCTGGTGGGGTGATCTGGGGAACCGTCTCACTATCGCGGGTCTCGTCCTGGAAGGTGAGGGAGTTCCAGTAACGATTCTTACGCCGGGTGCAGCGGTCACGGAAGAGAACGTCCGCCGCGGTCTGGTTCTACAACCGACTCTGGAAGAGTGGAGTGATATCATCCGAGCCAGTGATGACCCCTCGGTGTTCATCCTGGACGAGACCAACGGAATCAAGGCAATTCACCGTAAAACCCGATACATCATCAGTGGTGATGTACAACAGCGGGTTTGGCGAGCCTATGGTTTCAAGTGTTTCTACTGTGATCGTGAAATGGGTGACGTTCAGCTTACCATTGATCACTTCTACCCCCTCGAGCAGAGTGGGGCGAACGACGAGACCAACTACGTCAGTGCCTGTCGTTCTTGCAACAAGCAGAAGGGGAATATGTCACCCCAAGATTGGTGCAAAAAGATGGACATTGACTTTGGTGACACTCAGTTGCACATTGCCGAAGCCGCTATGAGGATTGCCAAGTGAAGCTGATCTCCGTGGATTTAGCTACCAGCACGAAGTCGAATGTCACTATCACAGACAAAGACTATAAAGCTCAAGGTGGCGAAAAGAAGATCTACATCAAGGGTGGGCTGGCGTACGGAGTTTACCATAACCCGGATGGGGTCATGGATGAGGCCAAGGCCAGAGAGCTCGCGGTGGTCAAGCGTCCGAACGTGCTCCGACCGACCCACCTACTCTATTCTGAGAGTGGTAAACGCGTAGGTGAAGCTTGTACAGCTGTACCTGATGCAGTGGTTCTCTGTCAACTCTTTACCCGTACGTTCTGCGAACGGAACAAGGTGGAGCAGTCTCACAAGATTGCACTGCTCAAAGAGATGCAAGCCCTGATTGCAGAAGTCCACAAGAGCGATATCGTTATTGTGGACAACAATGAGTTGAATTGGCTCGTGTCCACCGATTTCAAGCGAATCTTTGCAATCGACACTCCGAACTGGCAAACCCCATCGTTTGACTCGGGGGTTATCATGCCGAATATCAAGGACCCCTTCCATCATGGGAAGAGGTTCAAACCGGGTCACGACTGGTACTCGTTTGCCATTTTAGCCACCAATCTTTTAGTGGGCAAACACCCATTCCTGGCGAATCACCCCGACTTTGAAAATATCCCCAAAGCGACCATCCAACCAGACGGAACTGTCCACAAGAACCGTATGGTAGCCATGATGCGTAATGGCGTGACTCTCTTTGATGACAGATCTACCCTACCGGCAGCCTGTTACCCCAAGACGGTGGTGCCTCCAGCCCTATTAGCCTGGATCAGGGCAGTCCTGGAGAAGGACGTACTTCGTACACCTCCCCCAACAGACTACGATGCTGTACAAGTGGTGCAGGTTCTGCAGGCCATCGCAAGTAGTCGCCGCTTCGATATCAAGAAAGAACTCACTTTTATGGATGATGTTCTTCGAGTCTACAAACCGTTTCTTCGTGCTGCCTACCTAACCAATACCCACATTTATGTGGATAACCATGAGTACCCTCTCCCTGCGGGAGTGAATCCCAGTACCGTAAAAGTAGGGTTCACTGCAAACAAGGATCGTCCCGTCTTGGCATGGATTGAGGGTGGTCAGGTTAAAATGCATTGTCCCCAACTGGGACCGGTGGATGTAGGAATGAACGCCAGTCATCTCCTGGAGATTGATGGCCGTCTTATTGTCATCAATAGGACTCAGGTTGTAGAGTTGAACCTTGCTGACCTCGATGATAAGATTCGTCCTACCGTGTTCGTCGTGGGTCAGGCCTTAGACGTACCCCATGCCACTCAAGTTTATGACGGGGTGTTGGTACAGAACATGTTGGGTGCCTGGATGGTTTCACTTTTCTCGGAGAAGCGGAAGTCGTTCCAGCACAATCTGAAGAACCTGGTGGGTGAACGGATCATTGATGCCCGTTACGAGAACGGAGTGTTGGTGATCGTGACGCTGGTGCCCAAGACATCGGAGAAGAAGCGATACACCTACCTGGAAGACTCCGATTACAAATTGAACCTGGTCCGCACCGAGGATCAGATCGACTACTATGGTATGAACTGGACAGTGACTAGTAAGGGAATCTTTGCTAGTATCCCGATGGATGGTCAGGTCGAAGCATTCCGTATTCGACAGTCAGGCGGTCCGTTGAAGGTGACGACCTTCGATGACCCAGTGATCACCACGGATATGCACCTGTTTTCCGAAGGGGAGAAGATTAAGTTTGCCAAAGGCAAGGATCTGTATCATTTGAGTGTAAAGCCATGACCGAGCAACACGCCCTAAGGAAGTATAAATGTGTTTACTGTAAGAAGCATGTACTTCCTTCTGGTAAAGGGGGCGAAGCTCCCGTGAAACACCCCACCAACGTGGCAAAGTGGGTGCATAAGTCCTGTGCAGAGATGATGACTTGGAAGAAGGAATCGGCCAATAGCAAGGTTCCGAAACCGGGGAAGGCCCGTCGGGCAGGGAGTACAGTTACAGGCCGGGTTCTTCGTAATCTTCACGGCTTGGGCGGCGAGTAGCGGGTAACAAGTGGGTCCTTCCTTCACGAGGAACCTATGTTGAACAAAGCCGAACACTGTGCCCTGGATCAGATCAGAGCCCAAGTCCTGGTGCAGAAGTTGAAATTCAAACGAGATGAGGCGGCTGGTCTTTTTGAATCACTCAAGAAGGACTATCCGAATCTCCACCCTAGCGAATGGGTTTTCGCCACGGAAATGCACAATCGTAGGGTATACATGGTTACACTGAGGTCATTGGTTAGGAAGGGATTTTTAGAAGAACAACCAACCGATGGCTTTGGTCCTCAATTCCGGTTGAGCACGAGTGGCAGTGCACCGCCTTCGTAACGCGGATTTGTAGCGGTTCGAAATTGGCTTAAATGAAATAACCGGATCTTGCATTTGGGAATGTTGAAAGTGGTTTCTGAGGTCGCACCTCACGTTAGGTTCGATTCCTATTCTCTATGGTAGCGTCCCGGTTCGACTCCGGGCGTTCTCAAATGCATTTATGACAGTGTGGCTGAGCGGTTGAAGGCGACGGATTGCAAATCCGTAGAACGAGAGTTCCTCATGGGTTCGAATCCCATCACTGTTTCTATTGATTATACCTTCCTATCTCGGTTGAAGGTGCCGATACTATCAGCCCCCAATCAACCTCAAACGAAATACGTCAACTGGGAAGACGTGAAGAAAGTTCTGGGTGATCGTTACCAGGAGTTCGCCCAGGCCTTTGAGTTCAAGACCACTTTTATTCATGGTCCTTACGCATCGGATGCAGAGCGAATTCTACAGAGGATGAAGGTATGAAGGACATTTCTGCCTACGATCTCCTCCCTGGTGACATCGTCCGTGTTCCTGGGTTCAAGAGTACAACTCACGGTAAGCCCCTAGCCAGTGTCAAGGCCGGGCCCTATAAATCTTACCTAACTCTGTGCTTCCATGATGGTCGTGTCATTTCTTGTCCACGCGATCAGTCTGTCACTGTTCTACAGGGACCCTCTCTTTTTGAGAGTACTTGAATTATGCGACTGTGATGTAGCCTGGTAGCGTGACACCTTGCCAAGGTGTTCGGGTCGGTTCAAATCCGATCAGTCGCACTCCCAAACTCTGTCCATGAAGGTGCTAGATTGGTAGTGGCTGAGTGAAAGCGATATATCGCGATGATTCTGTTCACCCGTGGAATCTGTGAGGGATACGATGCGTCGTGAAACGGGTGGCGTAAGAAATCTAGACATCAGGATGTAGGAGAGTTTGGTTTAATCCGCAAGCTCGGGGAGCTTGAGACCGCTGGTTCAAATCCAGTCATCCTGACTAATTCATTCCCTTTAGAGGAGAGATTAAGCGAATGGCGTGGCTCTTCCTAGTATCCACGTATGGTGAGTAAGACTAGGTCTTACTGTGATGTAGCTCAGTTGGTAGTAGCAGCCGCCTGTTAAGCGGCCGGTCGCAGGTTCAAATCCTGCCATCACAGCTTCGGAAGATAAGCGAATGGTTAGCGGTCTCCCTGGAAAGGAGATGCTCGCAAGAGTTGTGGGTTCGAGTCCCATGTCTTCCGCTGATGCGGCTGTTCGGTCGTTGTCGTCCCCTGTGCATCCTTCGTCAGGGGCCCCGTAAGGGGATAGCATTTTATGCCATGGAATCGCGAACGAAGGCGAAAAAGATCATGGCTCCTTGGCATTTGAGAGTTCTTTTTGTCCTAAGACCCACTTGGCGTGGTTAGCTTGGGGTGTCTAGAACCTCAAATGCTTTTTATTTGGAAACAACCGTGATTCAAGTCCACAAGGTCGAGGTTCTGATTATCGACCATGATAACGTGGGCCCCGAAGGGCTCAAGGTCCTCCTGGAGAATACACATTACCCTAATCGGGCGATAGCACCTAATGTGATGGGGTGCGTAACACGTGAAGTGGAATGGTCCGACAGTCATCCTTTGAACAGTCGGCAGCATCAAGCTGCTGCCTATCAAGAGCTGTTTAAGGATTCCGAGAAGGTCAGTTGAATTATTGGAGGGTTGGCAGAGCGGACTATCGCGGTAGTCTTGAAAACTACTTTGGGTAAAACCAACGGGGGTTCGAATCCCTCACCCTCCGCTTCTTTTTAAGGAACACATCTATGGCTTCTCGCCGTGAACGTCTTGCCGGTCATGTTTCTGAGGAAGGCGAAGGTGGTCAGGCCTTCCTGGATGGGGCTACCTCTTCCGAGAACCCGTACCCTAAAGGCACTTCAGATCACGAGGAATGGCTCCGGTCCTGGGAACTAGAAGCCATGCACCGGGCCGAGTCTTTTCAACCAGATGACCTGGATTTAGAGTAGTCCGCCCTTCTCGCGGGTATAGGTCTTATCAGACGGAGACCCCTTCTGGGGGCGGCATTCGTGCAAGTTAGTCCGAGGTAGCTGGCGTACACCGAAAAACCAGTGAGATAGGACCAAAGTTTCCGGGGGCTACATAACTGGGTTACTTCACTCTGCGGTAAGAGGGGAGATACTTGGGTCCCGCCAGGAATGCCCCACCAAAACGGGTCTCTCAATCTTCGATTGTACCTCCGATCAGTTTAGTAACGGATTTGGAGGACACCCTTATGCGAGTCAACACTCGTTCTGATCTTACGGCGACACCTATCTATGAGTGGGCGCCTGGGTTTGATTACTTTACTGTCAAAGCCGATGACTACGAAGACTTCGTACAATACGAAGTGCCTGCGAAGCGAGTCTTAGCGAACAAGATTCCTCTCACCGCTGCAGGGTTTGGCCACCTGGCCATCTTGATACGGACCTTTGAGTTCATGGGGTGTGATGCTGTTTACCTGGGGTTCTCGGCCGAACACGTAGCTATAATAGCAACAAAACCTCAGCCAGTGGGTTGATGTTCATTTCTTTGTGTGTCGGGTATAACCTCTGGTTACTCTTACACAAGGAGATTTCATGAGTACCACAGTTTCTTCCCCAGTAGGGCAGCAAACGGGCAAACTTGATGTCCATTTGCTAATTCCCTACGAAACCCGTCTAATGTCGTTTCGCCTGGCGACAAAGACGAAACCCATTCAGGCGAAAGTGCTGTCGTCGGTTTTGGCTGATCGTACGATTGCTTCCAAATTCCTCCTGGATACCCTGGAGGGTCGTCAAGCCATTCAACTTGGTCCAGTTGTGGTCTGTGTTGGAGCGGGTTCGGAGGTCTGGCAGCAGAAGGTCAAAAAGCTGTTGGACAAGTACACGGTCACTGACATCACAGAAGATGGCTGGATGACGTGCACACCCAAGCCGGAGAACGAGGTTTGGGCAGTCGAGTTTTCGGGTGGTTCTTTTGCCCTCCTAGCTCAATGGGGCGAGAAGATCGAGAGTCACGCCAATTCCGATCTGATTGGTAAGTTCTTCCAGAAGGGTCAACCGGGGGATTATATTCTCCGTAGTGTAGCGGACCCGAACGACTTCTGGATTGTCAAACGTAGCCTGTTTGACAGCACGTACGACTTCAAGGGATAGCATTATGCGTCCGGTTGATAAGATAAAGGGCCTCCGCATATACCTCATCGTGAATGCGGAGGGTGAATTTTATGGTCGTCCAGGTGTCGTCTACGCCTCGGGGAAATGGTCTTCAGAAGTGGAAGACGCCCGTATCTACCATGATTTTGCCGCAGTAAAAGGCTTGATCACGACGATGAGGCAGCGGACCGTGGGTTTTAATCCCGAGATCCTGGAGATTACTCCGGGCAAGGTACGGATTCTCACGACGGAACACCACAACTTAGAAGCAGCTCAGGCGAAACTGGCGAAAGCAGAGTTGGATTTAGAAGCAGCTCAGCATGCGGTGTCTGTTGCAAGGAAAGTAGTACGACAGCGGAAATGATTGGTCTCTCGGGTACAGAAAGAAGAATTGGTTCGTGACGCTGCTGGTGTGGCGGGGTGATTGTCGATCACTTGAGACGGGTTCAACTCCCGTACGAACCGCTTAGGAGCTTATCATGTGCTTTGACTATGATTATACTCCTGCCTTTGTCACTACAAAGGTACACAAGGCTCGTA
>Ga0181352_1000244_pt1 | contig 24692 bp, 36 predicted proteins | sample Fa13VDMLBSN_FD_130103 | JGI IMG/M metagenome (GOLD analysis project Ga0181352, IMG submission 130103) | Freshwater viral communities from Lake Michigan, USA - Fa13.VD.MLB.S.N | ecosystem: Environmental > Aquatic > Freshwater > Lake | place: USA: Michigan | collected 2013-09-23 | reverse complement strand
GTCGAGTTGATTTTTGGCATAACTCCCCCTAATTCTACCCCGGCGGACATTGACGACATTGTAACGCTTGCGATTAAGATGGCACCTGTCATCGGCACAGTCGCAGCGGGGGCTTGGGTGGAATACGACGGCCTAGAAAGCGACGACGCAGAAGAGGTTCCGTTCATTCCAGGCCGTTATGCCGCGCTAGAACAAGCGGCATACAGGGTGCAAGGGCCAAGCATGAACCGGCTCCGCATCCTTGACGGCGACTACGTGATTGCGGTGCCCTACTGGATGGCCCGTCAATCACTGGCAGACGGCGACGTTGTGGTGATCGAGCGCAGGCGCGGCCAGCTTTTGGAGCGGACGTGCAAGCAGATCGTCGTGCGTCCTGACGTGGTGGAGCTTTGGCCCAGGTCCACGGATATTCGCTACCAGACGCCCATCGTCGTGCCTCTGAGCCACGACATGGAAGAGCCTGACGGGACCACAATTGAGGTCGTCGGGCTGGTCGTCGGGCGGTTTGGCCGCATCTGATTTTTCAGCGGTTTGACAGGCATCTGCATTTTTGTGCCTGCAAACATACGAAAACCGTTTGACACAATATCCAGAACTCGTATTATCGGGATGTCACCAACACGGGACACCCGCCATGGACACCGCCACCAAGACCGTCGTTTTCCGCCTTAGCTACTGCGGCTACGCGCTGAACAGCGTGGACTACCCGACCCGCGCAGCAGCGACCAAGGCCCTCAAGCAGCCGCGCTACGCTGGCTACAAGGGTGCCTACGTCGTGCAGCGCACCGTTGGAGGTCGCTGACATGATCGAGTCTCAGCCGTTTGCCCGCTTCTGGCTCTCCATCAACACCCACCTTGTGCGCGTTGGGTTGCCGGAAATCGGGTTCACCGCCGCCCGCGCGATCTGGGAAGACGCCATTTCCAAGGCCGGGTCTGAGGCGCGCGCCACCGTAAAGTCGGAGGGCAAGTGATGACCGACACCGCAGAATACACCATCCACGAAGGCTACGGGATTGAGGTTTATGCCGTCGTCTCGTACACCATCCAGGACGCTTGCGGCGACGGCTTCCACGAGCCTCGCGAACCCGCTCACGTAGAGCTTGGCAAGATCACGCTGCACAAGCGGACCAAGCGTTCCGAATACCAGTATGACGCGGGCCGCTATGTCGGCATGCGCACCTTCTACATCACCACCGATCTCGGTGAAGCACCCGCATGGGTTGATGACATCATCGCCGCCGACGAGGACTGGCAGTCCGATCTGCTTGCCAACGACGGCCCCGATCCTGATCGCGCTTATGACGAAGCGCGCGACCTCCAGCTTACGGATCGCTGACATGTCCGCAATGCTCTCCGCAGACTACCGCGACCGCACCATCAGCACCCTTGAAGATCTGCGCGAGGTGTTCAAGCGCCGCTACGAACAGGCAAAGCTCATCGCAGCAGAGCGCAATGAGGCACATGACTTTGTGTCGTTCGAAAGCGCCTTCGGGATGATGCAGGCGTATCACGTCGCGCTCGATGACGTTGCTGTCGCCATCCAGAAGGAGCAAACGCGATGAAAATTGTCACCGAATACGTCTGCCCGCCGCTTCCAATCCGCTTCTTTGATTGGCGCGCTTACGACGGCGACACCTACGACCCCGAAAACAACAATCCGACTGGATGGGGCCGCACGAAAGAAGATGCCATCGCTGACCTTCTCCGACAGATCGAGGAGGCCAACGATGACGGTGCTTGAGATGTCCGCAATTCTCGCAATCGCGCCGTTCCTTGGCATCGTTATCGGCTTCATTGCTGACGACTTGTTTCGGAGGTGGGTCAATGACTGACAGCCATTACATCCGCCGCCAGCGAGAGCGCACGCTAGAGCAGCTTCGCCGTGAGGTGCTGCCGGTCCTAGACCCTGGCACCGACCGCCATCGCGATGCTGACTGGATGCCGATCTACGCCCTTCTCGGCTCTGCAATGGCCGTCATGGCGGAAGACCCTTGCGCCCTTTCATCCGAACAACTCGACCGCATCCGGCAGACCGTTTGCGCGCTCGACCAGTTCATCGCCCCGCACGGAGGCTAACATGCAGACCAGCGAACAGATCAACGAGCTTGCCGGCGCGCTCGCCAAGGCACAGGGCGAAATTCAGAACCCCGCCAAGAACCGTGTGAACCCTCACTTCAAGTCGAAGTACGCGGACATTGCGGACGGCCTCGACGTAATCCGCCCAACGCTATCCAAGTTCGGCATCGCCTTCGTGCAGGCCACCGAGCTTGTCGAGGACGGCATGGTGATCCTGCGGACGCGGATGATCCACTCGTCAGGCCAGTGGCTGGAGAGCACGTACCCGGTCGGCCGCTTCGTCAAGCACCAGGAGTTGGGCGCGTCCCTTACCTACGCCAAGCGGCAGGCGTTGTTCAGCATCGTCGGGGTAGCCGGTGATGACGACGACGACGGCAACAGCGCCACCGCCACGCCCGGCGTCCGCAAGACCAGCAACGCCATCAAGCGGGAGAACCCCGAGGCGTGGCCGTCGCTCGAGAAGGCCGTGCGAGCCGCCACGTCGCGCGACGAACTGACTGCCGTCTGGCGCGAGTTCAAGGACGTGATCACCACGTTCCCGCTGTCGTGGAAAGAACAGGCCGACGAGCTATTCAGCGTCCGCGCTGGAGAGGTTGCAGACCGCAGCACTGACGAACTGGAGGCTGCGGAGTAATGACCCGCGCCACCGTCGTCATCCGCTCCGCACCGGATCGGGCCAAGGTCTGCCGATGGGCGCAGAACGTCGAGCCGGGAACGGTGATCGAGTTCCGCAAGGCTCGCCGGTCACAGGACCAGAACGCGCTCCTGTGGGCCATGCTGACCAACGTGTCGAAGCAAGTCGAATGGTACGGCCAGAAGCTCACGGCAGAAGATTGGAAGGATGTCTTCACGGCATCGTTGCGGAGGTCGCGCGTCATTCCAGGGATTGAAGCCGGCAGCTTCGTCGTCCTTGGAATGCGGACCAGCGACATGACCAAGGACGAGTTTTCGAACCTGATCGAACTCATCCACGCCTTCGCTGCCGAGCGTGGCGTCATGTTCAGCGGAGAAGCGGATGCGGCGCAGGATTAGCACCCGCGAGCGCGTGGACATCTTCAACCGCAACGGCGGCATCTGCCACCTGTGCAGCATGAAGATCGACGCAGGGCAGGAATGGGATGTCTCGCACGACACGCCGCTGGAGATGGGCGGCGCTGACGAGGGCGACAACTTGAAGCCCGCGCATCGTCGCTGCCACCGCCATCACACGGCTACCGTGGATGTGCCGGTCATACGGAAGACGCAGAGGAAAGAAGCCAAGCACCTCGGAGCGCGGAAAAGCGCCCGGCCAATCCCAGGGAGCAAAGCCAGCGGCATCCGAAAGAGGATGTCGGGAAAGGTCGAGAGATGGTGAGGCTGTACGCACTAGCCGCGCTCGCGTGGATTACGCCAGCCGCAGCGCATGATGTCTACCGCGACTTCTACAGCGGCGGCGCTCCCGGCCTTGGTCGCTGGTGTTGCAGCGGCAATCTGGAAGGCACGGCAGGGGATTGCTCGCCGGCAGAATACAAGGTGCTGCGAGACGGGACGGCAGTCATGTGGCCGAAGCAGTGGCCGGGACAGGCCGTCATGGTGCCAGCTCACCGCATTCTATGGATGAGCGTCCCCGGTGGCGAGATGTTCGAAGCTCACTGGTGCGGCGTCAAGAAAATGGCCGGGATCACCTACAACCTAGAGGACGATCCCGACCCTGTGTTTACCACTATATGCGCTGCAATCAGACCTGGCGGGGTGTGAAATGGACACGTTCTGGATTGCATTTTTCTCAAGCATCGTAGCGTTCGCGGCGGGTTTTGTCCTGGCTGCTGTGATGGCCGCCGGCAAGAAGGCAGATGCGGACATGGAGAGGCTTGAACAAATTCTGAGGAGGGAGCCATGACCGACATTGTGGAGAGGCTGATGTCGGCAGGGCGGCGGTATCGTGACGCCGACAGACATGAAGCCGCAGACGAGATCGTGCGGCTGCGGGCGGAGATCGAGCAACTAAAGTTCGGAGACAAGCAGATGCAGGGATTGTGGGCCTGCGACCGCGAGGAACGCGACAAGGCAGAGGCCGAGCGGGATGAGGCGCGAGAGATCATCGGCAAGGCCATTATCAACCTACCGCCCGAAATGCGCTCTGCTGACCCAAGCGACGGCATCAAGGCGATGCGGGTCGAGCGCGACAGGCTGCGTGATGCGCTTGCCAAAACAGACGAAGAGCGCGCCAAAGATGCTCGACCAGTAATTCACGCAGCACTCAAGAGAGACACGCCATGAGCGACATTGTGGAGAGGCTGAACACGGAACTTGGGTGGGGTATTGGGCCTGCGCTGTTATGCCAAGAAGCGGCTGCTGAGATCGTGCGGCTGCGGGCAGAGGCGGAACGCCTTGAGCTTCGTGTGCTTGATGAGGCGTTCAGTCGAGAAGTCGCAGAGGCAGAGCGCGACAGGCTGCGGGCAGAGCTTGGTCACCCCCGCCGCGACCAATGGCTCAAGGCCATCACTGATCACGCAGACGCTCGTCATGCCGCCAACAAGCGTGCTGATGCAGCCGAGGCCGAGCGCGACAGGCTGCGTGAAGTGCTTGATCATGTCGCAGTATTGGGCCACGGCAAATGCACTATTGGCAAGCCGCTCGCAGACATGATCCGCGCAGCACTCAAGGGAGACACGCAGTGAGCGAGGAAATCTTCATAGGCCTGCCAGAATACGAAGTACGTGAGCCCACGGCATCCTTGCGCTGGGCAACATTCACTGATGACAAAGGATGGACCGCTACGAAACTGCAACAACGGTTTTTGATCAAACGCATAGTTGGATCGCACTGCACCATGGCGCGAGAGGAGTGGCTCGACGTTCCGGTTGTTCCTTTTGACGATGAGAGGAGGGAGCCTTGACCGACATTGTGGAGAGGCTGACGGCTGCGGCAAATCACCCGTGGAACGACCACGGCCCGAACGAGTGGCTGACCGAGGCCCGCGACGAGATCGTGCGGCTGCGGGCAGAGCGCGACAGGCTGCGGGATGTGCTGATCCTCGCGGAAAGCTATTCCAACTCGATGGGCGTTCTGACCGTAGAGGCCATCCGCGCAGCACTGGGAGACACGCCTTGAACGAGATCGACAAGGGCGTCACCGTCGAGAAGACCGTGACCATGGGCGAGACGCAGTACAAGTTGCTGCTGGCTGACCGGGCGGAGCTTCACCGCTGGCAGGAAGACTTTGAGCGGCTGCGGGCAGAGCTAAGCAAAGCCCTGCGGGATTGCGGCGAACTCAACGAGTGTATGCGCGAGAACAACAAGCAGGCCGACGCCGAACTAGACGCCACCATCGCAGAGCGCGACAGGCTGCGTGATGCGCTGACGTACATCGTTGAAATGGTATCGCAGCGAGCCATGCCAGACTGGGACGATCCGTGGCTTACAGAGGCACGCGCAGCACTCAAGGCAGACACGCCATGAACGAGCGCAGGGCCATACAGCCTCGCGGGCTGCGCAGGATAGAGGCTGCCGGCTACGTCGGCGTCTCTCCGACCAAGTTTGACGAGATGGTCAGGAGGGGCGACATGCCGGCAGGCTTCCACGTTGACAGCATACGGCTATGGGACCGCCAGGATTTGGACGTGTGCTTTGGGCTGCTGAAGGATGGGGCCGAACGCGAGATGGAGGACATCCGGTTGTGAAGCTGCCGCCCTTCGTCCAGATGTTCCGCGACAGACACGGCAAGGCGCGCCTGTACTTCCGCAAGGCGGGCCTTCCGCGCGTGGCGCTACCCAACCCCGCCAAGGATCGGCAAGCCTTCCTGCGGGCCTATCAGACGGCTCTGACGGGCAGGCTGAACGTGGGGCATGATCCGAAGGTTGGAACGCTGGAGGCGTTGATCGCGGAATATCTGCGGTCGTCCGACTACGCAGCCCTGAAGCCGTCCAGCCAAGCGACCTACATGCACGCCATGGACTTCCTACGCGGGCGCGAGGGTGCCAAGGCTGCCGTTGCTGCCATCAAAGCGAGCCACATTGAGCGGCTGCGCGACGAGATCGCGGAGAAGACACCAGGCAAGGCGAACCTCATCGTCAAGGCGCTGAAGGTTCTGATGGCCTTTGCCGTGCGGCGCGATTACCGCGATGCGAACCCGGCAGCCGAGATCGGGCTGATACGAGGCGGGGAGTATCGGTCGTGGACCGACGAGGAATTGGCGCAGTTCGAAAAAAGGTGGGCGCGTGGGACCACCGAGCGCCTGATCTACGAGCTTGCGCTGTACACCGGCCAGAGGCGCGGCGACATAGCGAAAATGACGTGGGCCGATATCAAAGACGGTGGCATCAATGTCGTTCAGGAAAAGACGGGGGCGAAACTCTGGGTTCCGGTACACCCCTCTCTTGCAAGTGAACTGGCAAAGACGCCCCGGACCAATGCGGTTCTCGTGGGAACTGCATCGGGAACTGGCTTTACGCCGCGCTATCTCGGGACGACGTTTGCCACGGCCATCGACGGGGCTGGGCTTCCCGCCGGCTGCGTCCTTCACGGTTTACGTAAAGCGGCTGCGCGACGTTTGGCGGAAGCGGGCGCGACGGATGCGGAGATTATGTCCATCACTGGACACCGCTCCCGCCATGAGGTTACGCGGTACACGCGCCAAGCCAATCAGCCGCTAATGGCGACGAGCGGAATGGAACGGGTGAAGAACGTTGGCTTTGTCAAACCTGTCAAATGACAGCGCAAGGTGTTGATATCGCTAAGGCGATATTAACCGTCCGGTCTGGTGAAAGTTAGGAATATCATGCAGATGGGTCGTCAAACGGGGTACGGCATCACCCTTGATGGCGCTAGGGTTTCCGCGCTGGTGTCAAACCCTTACGCATCTCCGAGGGCGGTTTTTATCCACTCGTCATCGCACACAGGCGGCGCGTCAGGCTTGAGTTCCCGTTGCTGGATGTTCATGCCCCAGCGGCTGAAGCCAGGGCATACAGACCGAGACAGGGCCACGTAGCGGTGGGCAAGGTCGATCAGGGCTGTTGAGGGGTTGTTCTGATTGTCCGAGAGGGCTGTCTGGACGACTAAGGCAACATCACGGTTCATGGAGGTTCCTTTGGCTAACAATGTCATGTTCATCGTTCACCGCCCAACGGGTAAGGCGGTCCGCGTTGCCAAGCGAATGGGCGACGGATGGTATATCGCCAACGACGATCTGCTCGACCATCTGACGATCTTGTTCGATCTGGCGGAGAAACACGACGACCCGCAGCACAGCCGGAACATCGACAATTTCTCGCTCGCCATGGAATATTGCGAGGAGAGCGGAGACGCTTACACAGACTGGGATTATGGCGGGCAGCCAGCGGATGAGAACGGCCTTCGAACGCTGTTCCCGAAGCTGCCGCAGAAGCCGTGATGGAGGTTCCGATGGATATGGTGGAGAGGGTGACCAAAGCGATTGAGGCCGCGATGGACGCCGGAAGCCCTACGGGGTGGGCGGGCGAGTTTGAGGTTGCCGACCTTGCCCGAGCCGCTATCGCAGCAATGAACGACGTGGAGCCTGAGTTGCTTTTTAAGCCGCGTCCCATGACCAGCTTCATCGCCAGCTTGCCTAAAGATAAGCTTGCTAAATTGAAGAATTATTCTGGTTCCGAGAATCACGGTGAGGCACAGCCGCTCCTCCCTTGAGCGAGAACTCTGACGGGGGCATCGTCCACGAACTGCGTGGAGCGCCGCGCGACCTGTGGCTGGTCCTAATGGCTGCCGCCCTTATGAATACCGAGCCTCAAGCTCCGTCATCGGAATGAACCGATGCGCCACGATGTGGCCTCCCCTGAACGTCGCATCCACGATGCCGAACGTGGGGTGGCCTTGCTCGCTGACGTTGTACTTGGCGTAATAACCGGCGGGCATGGCGCTGCCGACGTTCAGCAACTGCACGCCCATCTGCGGGCCGATCTTGCTCACCGAGCGGAAGCTAAAGCGGTGGGTGTGGCCGTAGACGCATGAGAAAAGTAATTTGTTGCAGATCCCCTGCTCTGTCTCGCCGCCGATGGGCTTTTCCATCAGGCTCTGCGGAACGTGGGTCAGTCCGACCGAGTTGATGAACAGGAAGTTCCGATAGGGCGTGTACCGCCAATCATAGCGGGCCAGCATGTCCTGAAACTGGCCCCATAGGGTGCCGACCAATTCAGCCGTTGACCCTTCTGCCGTCAGAATGCGCTCTTCGTGATTCCCGCCGACGAGGTGATGGGGTTGTGGAACTTTCCCCAGGTTTTGTCCATAGACCGCCAACGCCTCCTCGACGGAAGCAAGGTCATCCTGAAACGACGGACGGCCCTTCTGGTTCAACGACCCAGGTGGCGAGTGGCGCTCGACGCTGGACCATTCACCGATGTCGCCAAGTTGGATAACCCGATCTGGTTCCGTCTCGCCAACGTGGCGGGCAATCCATTTGAACCGATCCGCCGACATGCCCGGCTGCTGGTGAGTGTCACCGATCAGCGTGACGCGAATGGCCTCGCCTTCGGGCTGCGCAGATCCTGCCCGCACGATCACACGCGGCTTGGATACCGGCTCAATGACCGGGATTGCGAACGACTCTGGAAGGTTGTCGATTGGCTTCAGGTCGTACCAACGCTCTGCGGCTTCTAGCCGGTCCCTGACGGTGTACGCGGGCCACTCCAGCGCCCTGGCTACCGCCTCAATGGCTGACGGAGATCCGCTCATCCGATAGCCGGCTCGGATGGCGGCATTGCAAGCGCCGACGACTTGTTCAGCGCGCTCCCTCGACATGCGAGCGGGGGGCATTACGGCGTCTCCGTACGCCGCCCGTCTAGCACCCGTTCTAGGCGCTGGAGGATCGTCAGCATGGATGAGGTTTTCTCCTCTATCCTCACAATCCGATTGCCGAACTCTCGCGCTTCCCTGTCAATCACCGACACTTGCGCTTCTGTCTTGGCGAGACGCGCGGCTTGTTCCTCGACCTTGCTGTCCAGTTTGGCGATGAACCACAACCCCAGTAAAAATTGACCAACCAAGACCACGATGATGGCTACCGGCACTTTTTTGTCCAAGTGCCACGATTCGTCAGCAAGCTTAGGGGGCATCGGGGGAAACTCCACAGGCGGCGCGGTCGGCAAGGATTTGCGATTTGAGCGCCCTTACTTCGTCGGCATGTTTGTCAGCCGCGCGCGCCATTCTGCCCGCAGTGCTGTCAATTCGCGGGAGTAAGCGCCCGAGGGTGGCGGCTCGATTCTCGCAAGTTCCGCCGGTAGCGGTGTCAACGTTGGGGCCGAGACAACTACCGGAGGCGTAGCATTCGACAGCGAGCCGCAGGCTGTCAGCGTCAGCAGCAGCGGCAGCAGCAGCCACCTCCTGCGCCCGTAGAGCCTCGTTATAGGCACGGGTTGTCTCCTGTTGCTTTGCAGCGTGTGCGGCTTGTAGGGATGCGTTGCGCTCGGCCATTGCGCGGGCTATCGCCTCGGCGGTGTACCGTTCCGTGGCGCGCTCTGCCTTCTCAAGCGTCAGGGCATCCTTGGCCCAGCCGAGGCGGGTTGTTTGAATGGCGGTGGCTGCTATCAGGACTGCTATCGTGATAGCAAGCCATGTGCGCCAGTCGAGGGCGAGCAAAACAAGGTTAATCACCGTTGTCGCCCCTGAACAGCCAAGAGAATGGCGGGAAGTATGGACGCCCTACAGCATCCCAACGGGAGTAAATGGCATACAACGCGCCACCCACAATCAAAACGCCTACAACGATCTTGATTATATCACCCGTCTGCCAGTAAGTCTGCCCCTGGTCCAGACTATCGGCCAATTCCATGGCCCCATCCCCAAACAATGCAAGGCCGCCGCCGCCAGAAACTGCCGAACCCTGCACCACGCCACTGCGGCGCATGTTGGTGATGGCGATCTCGTCTGTGGGAACGTCGTCGTCAATCTCGGCAACGTCTGTCTTGCCGGGGTACTGCTTCCACGGAAGCTGCCAATGAGGGCCGTCGCGGAACTTCATCCAGTCGCCGCCCCATTCAATGGGAACGCCCGCCTCTTTCGCGGCCTGCTTCATCACCTTGGCGAGCGGGGTGTACATGGGCCACGCCCACGACACTTGGCCGTTGTCGAGCGGAGCAATATCGACCGCGTGACCGAAGCCGTTTGCTGCCTTGATATGCCGGCTGTTCAGCGTCTTGCTCGCACCCTTCGCCTTCAGGGTGCGCTGCCGCTCAAGCGTGCGCAGGCCCTCCAGAACGCGAAACGGGCGGTCTGATAGTTCAGCCGCCCGCTCTACAACTTGCACAAGGTCAGGGTGTACGCCGCGCAGCTTGAGCCGGTCGCCCCGCGTCAGTTGGAAGCTCATTAGCACCTAGCTCCGTGGCAGTGGATCGGCCCGCCGTTGTCACCACCGCGCCCAATGAGGCCACCGCCGTCACGCATGGCTCCGCACCCCGCCAGCACTGCCAGCAGGGCGAGGGTGATGAACCGGGCGATCATCGCGTGAATGCCTGAATGACGAGGTTGACGCCGTAGCTGGACCACATCGGATGCGGGCCGTAAGTCGGCGTGAACCATCCGAAATCAAACCGGCCGTTCTCGACCGGAACCCATGACGCGAACGGGCTGCGCTGAGATCCGCCGATGTGCGGTTCGACAACCTGCCCGATGTAATTGCCCATTGACAGGTTGGACGAGGAAGCGCGAAGCGACACCTGAAGATCGGCTACCTCGTTGTTCACCCCGTGCGTGATGATGAGGATACCTTGCAAGAAGATGGCGTTGGCATCGGCCGGGATGTGTTGAGAGACATCGACGCTCGTCCACGCCCCTCGCGCAAACGTCTTGCCGTCCCATGGCGTCGTGATGCCAAGGCCAGTTGCACTGTTGAAGAAAATGACGGTCGGTCCTTCCTTGACCGCCGTGTGGATCTCAGACGACTGCCGCCATTTCGTCATGGCAGAATTTCAGTGATGACGATGCTGGAGGACATGACGCCGCCGAACCGGCGCGCCGCACTGACGCCGTTGAGCGTGATAGTTCCCGCTGCACTGGCCCCCGCCCGAACCTTGAACGTCGTGGAAGAAGTCGTCCCAGCCGTCATGACGTGGCGGAAGGAAATTGTCACAAGGTTGTCGGCGTCTGCGTAACCCTGTAGGGACGCAGCAAGCGCGTTGGCCGTTGAGTCCTGAAAGAGCGCCGCGCCGATGGACGTTCCGGCCACGCTGTGCGCAACAGAAATCGTCACGTCAATGACAAGCGTACTGCTCGCATTGGTCGGCGTGATGGATCGGGTTAGAAACTCCACGCCCTCTGTGTTCTGTGGGATGGTGTCGTCAGCGACGATGACTGTCGTGCCGGTCGCAACCGCGCCACTTGTCGTGTTGACGATCTGTCCGATCAAGCCAGTGGTTGAGGTCGCCGGGTTCTCCCACGTCGGGTCCGCTCCCGAACCGTTGGCCGTCAGGACATAGGTGGCCGTCGCGCCCGTGCGGGATAGTTTCGCCAGCGTGACCGACTGCGCTGCAAGCTCGTCCGTGCCGACAGTGCCGTCCGTGATCTGCGCCGCACCCACTGCACTCAGCGTGGCAAGACCGCCGAGGCCGAGCGTGGTGCGGGCCGTCGCGGCATCCGCATCATCGAGCAGCGTCTGAATGTACGCAGAGGCATTCGTCAGGCTGAGAACGGAACCAAAGGACAGGCTGGTCGTTCCAACAGTCACAGGGTCTGTCGCAGACATGGCAAACACTTCGCCACCGTTCTGCGTCCCGCTCGTCACATAGACCAGCGTGCCGTTCCTGGCGTCCCTCGCCCCGTCGAAATCCAGCGCCCTAGACCACGCACCAGTGCTCGCAATGTAGATGCCGTTGTCCACGCCACTGGATTGGTTCTTGACCAGCACCCGGTCATTCGCCACGATGGCAACCCCGTCGATGGTCTGCTCGCCGGATAGAGTTATGGCGGCAGTGGTCGCCACACGGCACGGGGCCTTGAAGCCCACGCTACCGTTCAAGCCGGCAAGTCGGTCGGTTGTCGTCATGGAGGATGTCCTATGCTGAGACAGGTCGTGATGTGGGGCAGCGCTAGTGGGGCTGTTTTCTTCGTCTTTGCAGCCAAGGCTTCGCGCGATTACGAGGTCGGGTTCATCTGCCTCGGTCTTGCGTTCTTGTGTTTCGGCATGTGGCTCTATGCCGTCAGCACGCGCCCTGCCCCACGCGAGGGCGAGCGCGCGTCAGTCTTCCGCATTGCCTCGTTGTGGCTGAAGGCGAAGGAACGGGACCTACAGGCCCGCGTGGATCAGAAGCCGTAGGGGCTGTCGCCCGCGATGGCCTGAATGGCTTCTCGCATTCCAGGGTAGGTGCCGAACGGCATCAACTGCGATGCCGACTTGAAGTCGCCACCCAGCGCCCTTGCAGCAGTCATCGGAAGCCCCGCAGACGGACCCAGCACGGCTGTCAGAGGATCGCGCGACATGAAGCGCGTGCTCTGGCCCTGCTGCGAACGACCGGGGAATGCTGCCATCATTGGCGTCTTGATGGGATTGAACGAGAACCCTGACGGCTGCGTCAGCTTCTCGACGGTGTTGGAGATCTCGAATGGGATGGTGAACAGGCCCGACATATCCAGACCCTCGGCAATGAGGTAGCCGGGGTTATTGGCCGACTGCTTGAACTTCTCCCACCGATCATCACCACCGCGCCACGACCGCGCCACCGTCACCAAGATGCCGATGCTGGTCAGCGCCACAATGGACCCGACGAACCGCGCTTGATCCTCCTGCAATCCACGCAGAAGAACCCGCTGGTTCGCCGCCATGTTGAACGTGCGGAACTGAAGGAGGAGCCTGCCGGTCGGCGTGTTGGCAAACAGCGGAACGTCACCGACAGACCGCTCGACCGTGATGCTATCCACATCCTTGGACAACGCAGCGCGGTATGCCCTGACCGCCTCCTCGTCCGTCCAGCGGTTGGTTTCCGCCACGCGCACGCCGTCGATCACCCGCGAGTGTGCCGACAACTGCTCCTTGATGCGGCCCTCCATGAAGCCGTCAATGCCGAGGAACCGGAGATACTTCTGGTCCTTGCCGGCCATAACACCGTCGATCATGCGAGCCTGCGACATGACCGAGGCCAGCGACTTGCTGAAATCAGTGAAATACTGCAAGCCGTTCCACTTCGACGCCACGCGGCTCGCGTTCTCCATCAGACGCTCGACCGCGTTCCCCTTGCCATAGGGGTCACCGATCTCGGCGAACGTGGCAAGGCGCTGGTGCAGCCACTTCTCGCCAACCTGGCCGGCAAGCTGCGCTTCCTTCACCGAGGCGCGGAACCCTTCAAGGTTCGACACCAAAGGCCCCAGGCCGTCGCCCATGAACCGGCGCAAGCCGTGAACCATGGCACCACGATAGAGGTCGCCGAGGTTGGCAATGACAGCGCCGCCCATGGCGCGAATGTAGTTGAACGCCAGAAGCCCGCGCGAGATCGTCGCCCAGTCCCCTTGGTTCTGGTCCATCTTATAGCGGCCGAGGATGAGGTCGCGCACGCCCTTCAGATCGTCGGTCGCGCCCTGCTCGTCGGTCGTCAGGAACTGAACGATGCGTTCCTTGGTGACCTTGTTGATGTCCTCCTTGCGCCGCCATGCGTCGAAGGCATCCTTGGTGCCGGGCTGCTGGCCCATGATCTCCAGCGCCTCGTCGGCGGTGTTTGCCAAGCCAACGCGCTCGCGCAGATCCATGTACTGCTGCGACATGCGGGTAAGTTGGTCCTGCATGTCGGCGCGGCCAAAGCGGCGGGTGAGTTCGATCTGCGCGGACATGGTGCGCCCGTACCGCTCCGCAATGCGCGTGATATCGCTCTCCAGCCACGGCTCAATCATCTGGTCGGGAATGTTGAACGTGCGCTCCTTCAAAGGGCCGGTCGCCAGAGGCACGGCAAAGTCTGGAACCGTGCCGGCAGTCTCGGAGCGCCCCGTGTAGTGGTTGAAGATCTGCCGGGCTACGTCCTGCGCGTAGTCGTTGAAGCGGGGCTTGGCGTTGGCGATGTCAAGATCCACGCCTTGCCCGCTTCGTTTCACCTCCCACCGGCCATAGAACTCCTGCTCGATGTCTCGCTTGATGGCGCTGATGGCCTCGACGCGCTCGTCCAGCTTCTTGGGGTCAAGCTTCTTAGCGCGGTCCATCAGACGCTGCGCCTTCTCACCCCGACCCAGCGACGTGTTCGACGCCTGCCCTGCAAGCTCGTTCAGCGCCCGCTTGAGTTCCAGGATCTGCCCGTCAGGGTCAAGGGCCTCGGCCTCTTCCAGTCTGCGCGCAATGCGGGACAGTTGCTCTGAGCGGACGGCTTCGGCCTTGGCGTTCTTATTGATGGCTTCGGATATCGCCTTGCTGCCCTCACGGCTCTTGGCTTCCGCCTTCGCCTCACCAGTTCCGGCGAGCGCCTCGCGCATGCCGCCTGCCTGCCGATCCTTGATGGCCTTCTGAATCGCGGCGATCTCTTGCTCGGCCTGCTTGCGGAACATATCGGACAGACGCTGCGCGGACTTCTCCGACCGCTGAACCACGGCGGCGAACTGCTCACGCAACTGCGCAATCTTCTCAACCTTCTGTGCGGGGTCGAGCTTCACCATCTCGCGTTCGGCCTTCATGCCCCGGTCAATCAGCCGGTTCATGGCGCGGTAGTTACCCTCGTCAATGTCGGCCAACTGCTGCATGATGCGGTCTTCCCGCTCCTGCAAGCCGGCATAATTCAGATCGACACGGCGCTGGCGCTGGCGAAGATCCGACCGCTCCTTGAGGAACGCACGCAGGGTGTCGCCGCCTTCCGCGTAAAGGCGTGATGCCTCCTCGCGTGCAGTCCTCGCAGCCTTCTTGTTGCCGCTCTCGGCAGCCTTGGTGGCCTGCTGACGCAGCGTGTTGATCTGGCCGAGCAGATCGATCTCGCGCGCGTTGATCGTCTCGATTTCCGCAAGCCGCTTGTCGATGGCGTCCATCGTGGTAGCGCGGTCTTCCGGCGACAGCTTGAGGTCGGTGATTTCCTGATCGAGCGCAGCCAGCCGGGCGCGGGTTGCATCGGCAGCCTTCTGGTACTCGTTGCGGAATGCGCCTTCGTAGTAGCCCGCCACCGTCCGCTTGAAGCCCATCTCGTCGTTGACCAGACGCTCCTGGCTCGGCATGCGGGTGAGGTAGGACGGAGCGCCGACAACCTGGAGGTCTTCCGGCAGAAGCGGCTTCCCATCAGACCCGCGCGTGTTCTGCGCCATGACCTTGAAGTGGTCGAACATTTCCTTGCGATAGGACTGCGCGGCTCGGGTTACGAAGTCGTTCTCGCCCACATCCTCGCGGCGCATAGCCATGCCGACAGCCTCATCGAACTGCCGGCGGGTCATGGGTAGCCCAGCTTTGCGGGCCTCCTGCCAGATCTCGTCTGCGGCCTGCGCGGATGCGATGATGCGGCTGCGGTACTCGGCGCGCATCTGCGTCTCGACTGACGGGCCAAGCGTCTTGTTGTCGAGGTGCATCTGTTGGAAGACGCTGTTCTCGGCAAGCCTTTGCATGTCCTCGCGCGCGGCGGCAACGGCCCTGAAGTTGGCGCGGAGGTTCGGGTTGAGGAATTTCGTTGCGGCGGCGTAGGCTCTTGCGCCCTTGCCGGCAATCGTCATGTCTTGCAGGGTAGGCTGGTCGGTAAACTCAGCACCGGCCGCAGCGCCACGGCTTGCGAAGGTACGGGCAAACGCCTCGGCGTCATCGACCGTGGCAAGTGCGCGCGACAGAGCCTCTAGCTGCTCGGCTATGCGCTCGTTGCGGGAACCGCCACGGGAGTACCTTACGTCTGGGGCTTCTCCTGCGATGGGGTCGAAGTCGGGATGCGTGTCGCTGTCCATGCCCTTTGCAGGGTAGGTCGTCTCGCGAACGTCAAACACCTCAGAGATAAACGGACCAGACTTGCCTTTGCTGTAGCCGAGAACCGAGTCATACCCTGCGTCACGAACGGCATGGGCAATGATGTTTTCTTGCAGCGCATAGCGCAGTTGGTTGCCCTGCTTGCTGTTCTCTATGATCTCATATGCAAGATTGCCGTCCGCACCGTACTTCTCAAGAAGGTTGGCAATGTTTTCTTCGTACAGCCCGTCCCGCTTAAGCGCGGTAGCAGTGACCGCCGACATCACATCGCGCTCCAACTGCGCCATGGCCCCCTTGCCCTTGATGAGTTCAAAGGCAGCTTCGGGAGCCTTGCCGCCAGTTGCCCCCTTCACGAACAGCGGAGCGCGCAAAAGCGTCTCGCCTTCGTGCATGACCTTGCCGCCGTAATAGTTCGTCGGGTTCCTGTAGTGCTTGGCGTTTGGAGATCCCTTCGGCAGATAGAAGACGCCCGTGCGGACGGATGTCGCGCCGTCTTGTTCCGGCTTTTGGAAGCGCACCACATCGACCAGCAACCCTTCTGGGGTGATCTTTGCGGCAGGCGTGTTTGCGGCAGCCTCGGAGAACTCCTTGCTCTCAGGCATCTTCGGCTTGATGTTCAAAGCCATGGCCTGCTTGCGACCGATTGAGTAGCGAACTTCGGACGGCCTTGCCTCGGGGTTCCACTTGCGCAGCGACGACACGGCAAGCTGCCGGATCTCGGCTTCCGACAGGTTCGAATACGCCCCGCCCGTGACCTGACGGATGAACTGCTTCACCGCAGCAATCACACGCTGCACGATGCCCGTCTCGGGCGCGTTCTCGACCAGATACGCCAGAACCTCCTCGGCCACATGCGCAGCCGGGGTATCCTTGGGAACCGCCGCCATCGCCTCGGCAAAGCGAGCCTCACCCGCCGTGGCACGGGCCATCACGTCATCGAGCAGGACGCGGAAGTTCTGCGCGCCAACCATGCGCTCCATGCCGAAGTGCGTACCAACCTCATGCAGCAGCACGCCCTTGACCTCGTCGGGCGCGACGTTGTCGGCTACCAGGTAAGCCTTGTTGCCGTCGAACACGCCACGCACGTCAGAGGGATGCGCACGCCCGTCAGTCCTTGCCGGCAGATCCTCAACGGACTGCACGATGCTGACGCCGCCCTCGTCCACCAGACGCGCGCCATCGGCACCGAAGCTCGTCCGCGTAGCCGTCAGCAACTCATCAGCCTTGGATGCCGACGCCAGGTTCTCCAGACGCCGCACCATCGGCTCGATCACGTCGTCAATGCGTGCCAGCCTCTCGGGCGACATGTCCGCTGTACGGGCTTGCAAGGCGGCTACACGGGCCGCTTCAATTGCCTCGGACGTTGGGATGTCCTCGCCTGCCCTCATGCGTGTGGCAATGTCTGCCAGAGGCGCGGAGACGGTAGCACCCGCCCGGTTTACGTCAGGGTCGAGGCCTTGGCTCAACGTGCGATAGCCACGTTCGGCAAGGCGCTGCTCGGCCCGCGTCAGAAACTTGGCAGCCCCCGCGCCCAGAAGTCCACCCAGCACAAACCCGCCACCGACCGCGATGGCGCTCTCCTCCCACGGGCGCAGTTCCTGCGATGCCTGTAAGACAGCCTCCTGCCCGGCCACGGCCCCTGTCGCATACAAGCCAATGTTCAACGCCGACCGCGAGACAGAATAGCCGCCACGGATGGCCTTGATCAGCCCGCCTCCCGGCGCAAGGGTAAACGGACTAGCAAGCGACATGCTCATGGACGCAAGGTCGCCCCATATGCCAGCCGCCGCAATCGTGCGTCGGTCGTCCTCTTCCATATCAAGCTGCGCTTTGCGAGCGGCTTCCATGCGGGAGTTGTTCACGTCAACGAAGGAGCGCCAGTGCGGCTCGTACTTCGTCCCCTTGATGTTGTTCCACGCGGAGGCGTAGCCATCCTCCAAGTCGTTGCTGACTCCGATGTCCTGCCGGTTAAAGACGGACCCAAAATCGCTGCTCTGGCGGAACGCGGCACCCATGACGGACGGCCCCGCCGGGGCCTGCGGGGATGCGGAGTAGTCCATCCCGTAGTCCTTGGACGCACCTGTGATGTAGGCCGGCGCGTTCTCCAGACTTTCAACGGGCTGCATTCCCATCTCGCCCGTGAGCGGGATGGGCGCAAGATCGACTATCGGCATTTAGTTTTCCTTCTTGCCGGGCAGCCGCCCACGCGACGGACCAAGCTGGAACTTCGGCATGGCGTCCTTGAGCGCAGGGGTGGACTCAATCGCATCCGTGATGATGGGGAGCCTCGGTCGTGTCTCGCCCGCAGCCTTGGCCTTCTTCAAGCCTTCGGTGATGGCCGCATTGCGCTCTGCCGCCGTCCCCGTACCGCCTGCCTGTGACTGCGTTCCAACTGTGCGAGCATCCGCTCTCTGCCTATCAATCGCCTCACGCGCTCCGATCTGCTCGGCAGCGATCTCGTCCTGCGTTTTCACCGGACGACCAGGGTTCCACTTGCGCGGGTTCACGGTCGGCTCGGGCGGCTGCAATGCGCCGCGAGCATTGTTGAACTGCTGTTCCGCAGGCTTCTCGTTCTCGGCAATCCACTTGCGAATGTCGCCGTAGAAAGCCTTGCCCTGCGGCAGAGAGTGATGGATCACTTGCCCATCCTTCTCCTCGCGCCACACGACCTGATAGGGGGCGGGCTGTCCTGCGCGGAACGCCTCGCCCGTGCGGACAGGCTGTGGGATCAGGAACACGTTCGACGGGTCAACCGTCTTGCCGGGGTTCATGGCCTTGATGTCCTGCGCGGCCTGCGTGTAGAGCCACTGGTGCGACCCCTTGCTGTCGCGCGGGTAGATGTTCTCGGGCGGGTACTTCATCAGCACGCCGTTGGAGACGCCGTAGAACTTCTCCAGCGACTTCAGCGCATGGCTCTTCGCCGCCTCCATATCGCCGTACTCGCGATAGTGGTCCACCACTTCCTCGGCATAGGTCTGCGCCACCTCGCCCGCCTGCTTGGGCGAGAAGCCCAGCGTGTTGGACGTGAACGGCAACCTTGAACTGCCGGGCAGGCTCGCCTTGGCAATGTCCTTTGCGGCGTTCTTGCGCAAGTCGTCCATCATGGACTTCTCGGCTTCGTCGGTCAGCTTGATGCCGCTCTTGTACTCAGGCCGCTGCATCTCGATGACGCGCTTGGCAGCCTCGACCGGGTTCATGTTCCGGTTGTCCACCAAGTGCGTGAACAGGTTCGCAGCCTTCTCGATCTTGTCGCCGCCCTGAACCGAATTGAAGATGGTCGGGTTGCGCTGCATCATCTGCGAGGCGACTGCCGCCGACTGCTGCACGACATCCTCGTCGGGAGACTCCAGCCCACCGCGCAGCGCATTGGCCCCGGTCTTCGTCAGGATGCGTCCGCCGAACTTATCGAACACGACCAGCGAAGCTTGCTGCGGCGACACCTGTCCACCCGACGCGCGGACGATGGACTTCTCTGCCGCCTCTGCAACTTCCTGCGAGGCAGGGTCGTAGGGGTTCGCCTGCACCCGACCCTCGATGATGTCGATGGCGGCGCGCTCGTTCGTGATGCGCTTTTCCTGATCGCGCAGAAGACCCTCAACCTTGCGGATCTGGTCCGCATCAGTCAGGTCGCCCACCTCGCGGCGGCGGTTCAATTCCTCTACGCCATAACGGCCATCAAGGATGCCAACCTCAAGCTCATTGTTGCGCGACAACCGCTCGGCGTTGGAGGCCAGAGCCATCTGGCGCTGTTCCTGCTCCGCCGCACGCGACTTCTGCATCAACTCGTAGGATGCGCCACGCTCGATCTCGGCGCGGTCCACCGGGTCAACGAAGTCCAGCATCCGCGATGCTTTTGAATTGCTCCCCAACGCCGCGTAGTCGGACAGCCTTTTCCCGTTCTCGTCGGCATTGTTGATAGCGCCATTCGACTCAAGAAACGCGCGCGCGCCACGTTCTGAGTTTCCCACACCGCCAAGATGGATCATGTTGCGGATCGAGTCTTCGGTGATCTTCACACCGCCGACCGTCTGCCCGATGTACTTTTCCAGCCCGTTGGCCTTGATCTCCTGGCTGATCTTCTCTTGATGGATCTGGTAAACCTTCTCCTGCGCTTCAGCGTTGTTAAGAAATTCAGCCTTGGTCTTGACGTTCGGGAAGCCGGGGATGTTGAACGTTCCCGACCACTTGCCGGGTGTGGTCTTTGCCGTCTTGCTCCATGTCTTGAGATCTTCGCCAGCACCCGGCGTGTACATACCAAGGGTCTCAAGGCGGGGAGCACCAAACTGATACAGGCCGGCATACCCAAGGCGGTTTTCTGCCGTGTGATCGCCGGAGCTTTCGCTCATCTTCAGCGCGCCCCTGTTGCCTTGCGTGGCAACAAGGCGCTGCTCGGGCGGGAGCATCTTGATAGTGTCGATGCTGTAGTCGCGCACCCACTTTTGGCGGGCAGAGACTTCCTCCGCAGGCGTGATAACGCCCTTCTCGCGCAGCAGTCGAAACTTCTCGATGCCCTGATCAACGACCTTCTGCTTGGTCACCTCGTCCTTGGACTCAAGACCGGAACGGCGCAGGGTCTCAAGATCCTGCATGCTGGAGGCTTTGAACGCTTCCCGTTCCAGCCCAACCTGACGGTTGCCCGCCTGAAGCGAGCCGCGTGTAATGTCGTCCTGCGTGTCGATCAGAAACTTCTGCTTGCGGCGGGGATCGGCATACCGCTGGGCAAACTTGTCCGTCAGTTCCTGATAGCGGGATGGGAATTTCGAAAGGTTGGCAGGGTCGCGCTCGTTGTCGCGCTCGTTGTCGAGTTTGATTTTTTCGACAAGGAAGTCCGACCGCGCCTGTGCATCGTTCAGGTCGTCGTCTTGCTTCAGGCTGCGCCCGGCAATCTCAATCCCCTGCGCAATCTCCTGCCCCGCCCGCGCAAAGCCACGGCCCTGCGCGTCCTGACCCGCAGCCAGCGCCCGCATACCGGACGCCATGTTCTGCATACCCTGGCCGATGCCAGAGCCGTCAATGGACGAGATCTGCCGTCCGCTGGATGCAGAGGGAAGACCGCCCATGTTCTCGGCAGAGGGGAGACGCGCCATCAGCCATACACCGATTTACGACCGACTAGCTGGCCGTTCGTGAAACTGTTGGGATCTGGCAGCGTCGTGCCGGTTCCGCCGAAGTTGACCTTGCTGAAGCTGCTGCCGAGATCAGCGATGCCGCCCACCAGCCCGCCGAACTGCGAGGCCATGCTACCGGCAGACGCGGCCAAGGTGCCCTGCGTCTGGTAGCCGTAGCCTGCCGCCTTGTACTGCGCGCCACGCTCCGCAACCTTGCCCTGATAGATCGCAGCGTTGGCCGCGTCCTCCATGCCCCGTGCGGCGTTCTCGCCCTTGTACATTTCCAACAGCGACTCGTACTCGGTACGGCCTGCAATCTGTCCCGTCAGGTTCAGGACGCTGTTGTCCGTCGCGCCGCCGCCACCGGCAGCCGCACGCGCACGCAGGGTGGACTGAGCCAGCCCGCCCTTGCGCCGCGTCTCCAGCGCCACACGCTGTTGTGCTGCACGGGCTTCCTGCGCCTGCTGACGCAACTGTGTGGCCCGGTACTCGGAGGACTCGATAGCAGCGCGGCCTTCCTCTGCCGCACCAGCCTGCGCGAGAGCGCCTGCCTGACGCTGCGTCTTCATGCTCGCAGCCGTGCCAGCCATGCCCGCAATCGTGCCGCCAACGCTTGCAAGGCTGCTCACCACAGCCATTGTTGCAGTGATCGGCTCCATGACCACGCCCATGGCTGCAAAGCCGAAGGGGGCGTCATAGCCTGTTAGGAAGCGAACCATGCGTGAACCTTTTTACCGTCTTGAACTTCGCCGGTTTCCACAAAACCAAGCCGCTTGATCCAGCGATCCGCAGCCTCAAACCCGATGTCAGTGGTGGCGACCATGTAGCGAACGCCCGATGCACGCGCCTCGCGCATGCCCATCAGGCCAATCTTGTGCAGCGCCACAGGGTGCTTGCGTAACTCGTCGGTCAGTTCTGCCCACAGGACGACAGGCATCTGCGGCGGATATCCCAGCCCGCCAATGCCGATCTTGCGTCCGTCCTTGAAGGCTGTCCAAGCCCGAACCCGGTAGACGGGAGGCTCGTCAAAGTCGTCAGGGGTTGCCGTCCTGCACTCGATCATCAGTCGCTGACGTGCGGTTCCTGATGAATGTTGCGCGGTGGCGTATACTTATGGCCTAGTTTTTGGGCGCGCGATATTCTCTTATCCCGTTCAATGACCAGGCTGGCAAGCGCCAGAACGTCGTCCTTTTCGGACATGTAACGCTCAACGGGACTTCCCCAGCTTTTGCGGCGAAACTCAGCCCAATAGCACATTTGGCGCACGCGCTCTGCCGTAACGCCAACGATCTGTCCCACCCGCTCCAGAGTCAGGCCAGACTCCCGAAGGCGCAAAACGGCCATATGCCGTCTCCACACGGCTTCTTCTTTGGCTACCCGCTTTGGAACCATGCCGTTCATCGCGTCCTCGATCATGCAGCCAACAGCATCAGGATGTCCGTCAGGTCTTGCAAGTCCTGCTCGTCCTGTTCCGCAATTCTATCCGGCCCGTCGATGCTTGCCCGAAGCGCCGAGGTGGCAACTATATCAGCATAGACGTTACACGGCCAACAGACACGCGGGGCTTCCCCAAGCGCGACAAGGCGGGACCGCCCGACGATCCTGGCAGCCAGAACACCGGGAACCGGCTTCTGTGCCTTGAGCTTCTTCTTGCGCCGCTCACTGACAACGCGCGCCCAGTAGCCGCTGTCGTCATCCTCGACGACCGTCTGCGTGACGGAGATGGTGGCGAGGACTTCCGAGACGCCCGCGATGGACGCCGACATCGCATTGCCGTCTACCTCGCCGCCGAAATAATCCGGCGTAAAATAGTCGGTGCCGAAATAGTCGGGAGGGAATGTCCCGGCCATCAGTCTACATCCAGCGTCACAGCCGTTCTGTTGCCCGTCCCGTCAACGCTTGCGACGATGCGGTTTGCCGTGTCGCCAATGTCGCGGATCGTAACGGTTGCCGTGCCAGCGCCGCTGACCTCGCCGCCCAACGCCGCCGACATCACGCGCATGATCTCCTGCGCGGAATAGCCGGCTTCCAGAACCTCCCCCCAGACTGCTGATGCGAGGGACTGCGGGGATAGCTCCGTGAAGGGCGTTATCTCGGCCTCCAGCGTCCCTGTCGCGTAGCGCGTACCCGTAAACGTTGCGACACCGTTGATGGCCGTCACGCCCCATCCTATGGCCGTGATGGCTGCCGTAGGAGTGGCAGTTCCCGTGATGGTCGCCGTGGCGAGAAGCGCGGCGAAGGCGTTACTAGTAACCGTCGCCACGCCGTTGATGGTGGCCGTACCAGACACAACCAGCGCGCCGGTTGCCGTGAACGATCCGACACCCGACGAGGTGCCTGTAAGGTTGCGACCGAGAGCGCCGGCACCCGTGTAGGTGGCGGAACCCTCGATCTCCAGACGCGAGGCCATGGCACCGTTGGTGCGCGCCATCGACCACGTATAGGGATGCCGCAATCCAGACGGACGCGAGGACTTCAGGCTTTCGCCCGTGACCCGCGCCTCGCCGTGGAAATTGCGTAGCGGGCCGGAACGCACAAACCCTTCGCTCTCGCCGCCGGGGTTAGTACCCCAACGACGGAACGGGCTTCCGCTGTCCCTGACGCCGTTCGAAAGAAGCATGTCAGCCCCAGGCGAAGTCGAGCGAGGCGACGAACGGGCTGTTGGCCGACGTTGCGCCGGTTGCGTACAGCAGGAACTTCAGATACGCGCCGTCCACGACACGCGGCAGGCTCGGCAACTGGTTGACCAGATCGCGCTCGGACGCCACGCCCGAAGCTAGGATCGGGAGCGCGAACAGCGGGCGAACCAAGTGCATGACCAGCACGCCCGTGGTGCCGGTGTAGGCCGTACCGCCTGAGAAGGTGAACGACTCGATGTCCGAGATGCCCGTGTCGCCCGACGCCAGCGGCAGGAACGGGCCGTAGCGGTTGGCCGCGTTGCCCGAGTGCGGGATGGCCGTGATTGGAGGCGTTGCCGCCATGTTGACCGTGATGGGCATCGTGCGCCCGGTCGTCGGCGTCGTGTTCGTGTAGGTGAATGTGCTGATGTTGGGGCCGCCGGTGGCCGGTGCGATCAGCGTCGAGATGTACGCCCGGCACCCTGCCCCGTTGGCGTAGCGCGCGCCGCCGCCCAACGCCGTCATCGTCACCGTGCGCAGGCCCGTGCCCGTCACGTCGGCCGACGAGGCACCCTGAATGCGGATGTAGCCCAACTGGTCAACGCACATCAGCACCCACGGAGCGCCCGCAGCCGCAGGACCGCACGTCGCCATCACGTTCACGATGTGCTTGGTCAGCGACGAGACGTTGCCGCCGTGCGGGATAGCGCCCGCCGAGGTGTCGTCCGTGGCAACGAACGTCAAGCTCGTTCCGGCGTAGTTGTTGGTGGCCGTCGTGTCGCCAAAGGGAAAGCCGGCAAGGGCAGGCCCCATGTCATGCCACGATCCAGCAACCTGGGCCGTCGCAATGTTCTTGTTGATGTCCGTCCGCAGAAACCGACCGTTGACGGTGATTTCGTTGATTAGAGAATCATGGCTCGAGAAGCCCATTGGTCAGCCCCACACAAATTCGGCGTAGCCAGCAATCAAGCCGCTCGCGATTGATCCTGTCGTCGTCATGCCGATCAGGTTGAGGTAAGCACCGTCGTAGATACGGGGAGCATGG
>Ga0181352_1000243_pt1 | contig 24777 bp, 26 predicted proteins | sample Fa13VDMLBSN_FD_130103 | JGI IMG/M metagenome (GOLD analysis project Ga0181352, IMG submission 130103) | Freshwater viral communities from Lake Michigan, USA - Fa13.VD.MLB.S.N | ecosystem: Environmental > Aquatic > Freshwater > Lake | place: USA: Michigan | collected 2013-09-23 | reverse complement strand
GCACTTGGGTGAGCGCAGGAACAAACTCAGGGGTTGAGTACAACATCACCGGAACTGCATTTACTGTCGGCACCGGGCGCATCTTGGCAACGGGTTATTTCCAAGGCTCCAACCAAGGAGCTAACAGCGTGGACATTTTGAAGGCTGCGCTGTTCACTACCCAGCTTGAGCGCAATTCCCTCACAGCAACCGCTTATGAGATTACGCTAGCCTGCACGGCTGCATCCAACGGTGATCAAGTTCTCGGCTCTGTGGACTGGGAAGAGATCAGCCGGTAAGGAAACAAGATGTCCAACAAATATTTTCGCAAGACGCTCATCCCATCGGCAGCCACGGCAACGGACCTCTATGTGGTGCCTGCAGCCAACTCGGCCATCGTCCGCTCTCTGCGTGTTACCAACGCCGGATCGGGTGTGGCAGCTATCACGGTGACCCACGTCGGGACAGGGACAACCTACTACCTGCAAAAGGATCGCTCGTTGACCGTCAACACGACTTTTGACGTTTTCAGTGGCATTCCTTGTGTCCTGGAGGCGGGCGACAAGCTGCAGGTTACTGCCAGCGTTGCAGGGGTCCATTTTTACCTGTCCTACCTAGAGATGGATCGAACCTGATGAGTGGACGAAACTGGATTTCATGTCGGATAATCTGGCCCTATCACGCGTCCTTTTCCGGCGCGCAGCCCCCTGCGGAGCTATAGGCCATTAACGGAAAGGACAACCATGGAAAACGAAGGAATCATGGCCCTCCCGCAAGGGGCAGCCATGCAAGATATGCCAGGGCCAATGGCCCAAGGTGAACCCGTCAAGGTATCCAGTGCGGATTCCTACGACGCGGCTTTGACCGCGCTGCGGATGACTGATCCGCAAGAGTTCGAAGCGTTCAAGCAGCAGATTCGCGCCAGCCTCGAAGGCGTTGAAATCCCTCCCGAGCAACTCGATGCCTTGGTCGGCATCTTGGAGCGCTTGGTCGAGACCCCTGAGGATTACCCGGAGTTCGCTCGTCTCGCTCAAGGCGACGGCATCGAAGTGCCGGACGAGTTCGATCCCGAGTTCGTTGGCGCTCTCCTGGTCGTTCTCAACGAAATGCGTGGCATGGTCGCTGAGACCATGCGCGACCTCACAACCGTCGAGCCCATGGTTGCAGGCATGGAGCCGGCCCGCTTTGCAGAAGGCGGCCTGGCAGATGTCGCAGCCTACTTGCAGGCGCAGGGGCGCGGCGAGGACCGTGTGTTGGCCCACATCACCCCTGGTGAAGCAGCGATGCTGGAGCGCAGGGGCGGAGCCGGAACGATCAACCCGGTGACCGGCCTGCCTGAGTACGGTTGGCTGTCCAAGGCGTGGAAAGCGGTCACTGGCGGGGTCAAATCGGTTGTCAAAGGCGTCGTCAACGTCGTCAAGAAGGTGGTCCAGTCGCCTGTCGGGCGCATCCTGGCCACCATCGCGTTGGCCACGGTCCTCGGACCAGCCGGCGTGGGCCTGTCTCTGGGCACCGCTGCTGGTGTAGCCAGCGCCGGCACCACTTTGTTGGCTGGCGGCTCGATCAAGGACGCGCTCGTGGCCGGTGCCCTGGGCTACGTTAGCGGCGGCGGCACGATCATGGGCGCAAGCCCTGTGTCGGCCCTTGGCCAGTACCTGCCGGGCGCTGCTGGCTCCGCGCTGAACACGGGCCTTGCCACTGGTGCTATTGGCACTGGCGTCGGGCTGGTGGCTGGCATGAAGCCTGCGGATGCGCTCAAGATGGGGGCCATGTCAGGCCTGTCAGCCGCCGCGCTTCAGGGCCTGTCGAACTCCGAAACACTGTCTGACGCTCGCTTCGCCCGAGACCTGGGTAAGGAACTGACGCCGGCCCAGCAACAGGCCTTGACAGCCGCTGGCGAACCGCTGACGCCCGGGGGCGCTCCTAGCGGTGCCGCACCGGCAGCAGGCACGCGTTCCATGGGCCAAAGCGGAGTGGGCCAGGTTGGCCAAACCGGTACGACCGGCACTGCGCAGGACCTTTTGGCTGGACAGGGTCAAAACCCCAGCAATCCCTTCCAATTAAGGATAAACGGTCGTCCGATTGAAATCCTTGATAACGGACGCTACGTCTTTACAGATGGCGGCGCTGGTTCCTCCCTTCAATTGCCTTCTGGTGCAGCCCCCGAGCCTGGCTACACCGTGGCAGGTGGGCCAACAGGTGGAGCTTCCACGCCTGGCGGTTATTCGCCACTGCAGTTCCCGCCTGGCGCGGCTCCCGAGCCTGGCTACACCGTGGCAGGCTCAAAGCCGGGCTTCATCGACAGTGCCATCACCGGTGCGAAGAACCTCTACAACGAATACCTCTCGCCCAGTCGCCCTGGCTTGCCGGCCGATGCAGGCATTTTGCACAAGTACGGCCCGGTGGCCCTGGCAGGTACGGCGGCTATCGCGGCCGCTGGCGGCATGAAACCCGATCCAGCCAATCCGAACCCTGCGTTCAACCGCAACTACACCGGCATGGACTACATCCGGGACAACCCGCAGCTCTTCCAGGGCGGCCTTGACACCCGCTACCAGCGCCCGACGACTCCCAATCCTGTGGTGGTTCCGACGCCGTCCTACGCGTCAATCCCTATTGGGCAGCCGGGCGTTGTCCAACCAGGCGGCATCACGCAGCAGCCTGGTGGTGTGGCACAGCCCTACAACGTCGCAGGCCTGTACGGCGTGCCGCTCCTGTACGGCCAGCCCCCTGCCCCACCGGGACCGCCGGGCTACGCCAAGGGCGGCGAGCTGCGGCCGACCGAGTTCCCGCGCAAGACTGGTCCGATTGACGGCCTGGGCACGGGAACTTCTGACTCGATTCCGGCCATGCTGTCGGATGGCGAGTTCGTCTTCACCGCCAAAGCGGTGCGCAACGCCGGGGGCGGCAGCCGACGCAAGGGAGCTGCTCGCATGTACAAACTCATGAAGAAGCTCGAAGGCGGGCCCGTAAAGGCGAAGTGATATGGCAGAAGAAACCGTCTCCCAACAGATAGTCCGGGAAGCCCCGGACATCGAAGCCTACAAACTCAAGCTGCTGCAAGAAGCGCAGCGGCTTGCGTTCAACCAAGGCGGGGGCCAGACCCTTGCGCAGCAACTTCCTGGCTATCAGGTCGCAGGCTTCTCGCCGGCGCAGTTGGCCGCGATCCAAGCCACTGAGCAGCAGGGTGTCGGGGCCTTCACACCCTACATGACCGCTGCCAATCAGGCGCTTGGCGGAGCCTACCGGACCACCGGCGAAGCTGCCGACATCCTGCGTGGCGCGGACACCCGCAACCAGTTCACCGACGCACAGAAGGCAATGCAGCAGGCCGGCGGCGCAGCCGCTGGCATCACCAGTGGTCTCAAGCCGATTGAGCAGGGCTTGGGATATTTGGGGGCTGCTGGCCAGCGGGCTCTTGCTTCTGACACCTCGGCTCGCTTCAACCCGGCCTTCCAAGACATCAACACGGGCCTTGGCGCGTTGGCCACGGCTCAGAACATGGCCGCGCTCTCCAGCCAGGCGGACTTGCGTCCGGCGACGGCGGCCATTGGACAAGGGCTCACGGGCCTGACCGAAGCGCAGCGCATGGCGGCGATGAGCACTGGCGCGGACTTCGGCGGCTCTCAGGCTCTCTTGAGCCAGGCCGCTGGCATGACGGCCGGCGCACAGCCTGACTTCACCGGTGCGCAGGGCGTCACCATGGGCGGACTGCAGCAGGGTTCGCTCGCGGCCCAGCAAGCTGCCCTCGCGGCCCAACAACCAGGGTTCGCGGCCCAAGGCCGATACCTCGACATGGCTGGCCGGATCGGTGCTCAAGCGGGCCCCAGCGATTTCACTGCTGCACAGGCAGGCTTGACTGGCGCAGGCGGCAGCGCGGCCGAGGCTTCGCGCATGGCCGCTCAGGCGGCAACGCAGCCGGGCTTTGCGCAAGCGCTGCAGCAAGGCCAGCAGGCGATTGGCATGTCCGCCCAAGCGGCTGGGCAACCAGGGTTCCAGCAGGGGGTGAATGCCCTGTTTGGCGGCGCTGCGCAAGGTGCTGCTGCTACAGGCCAGCCGGGCTTTGCCCAGGGCGTGAACGCCGCCTTCCAAGGCGCTGCGCAAGGCGCTCAAGCGGCCCAGCAGCCGGGGTTCAACCAAGGCATCATGTCTGCGCTCACCGCCGCCGATCAGGCGCGGATGGCCGCTGCACAGCCGGGTTTCCAGCAGGCACAAGCCACGGGCATGCAGTCGGCTCAAGCCGCCATGGCCGCTGCCAATCAGCCGGGGCTGCAAGGCGGCGTGAACACGCAGTTGGCCGCTGCGCAACAGGCCGCGCAAGCCGCGCAGCAGCCTGGATTCGGCGCTGCCCAACAGGCGATTCAGCAGGGCATTGGTCAGCTTGGCGGTGCGGCTCAGGCCTACAACCCGCAGTCTGCTGAAGCCTTCATGAACCCCTACCAGCAGCAGGTGATCGACGCGACCATGCGTCAGATCGAGCGGCAAGGGGCTCTTGCGCAGCAGGGGCTGTCAGCCCAGGCCGTACGGTCGGGCGCGTTCGGTGGAGAGCGCGAAGGCGTGCAACGTGCCGAGCTTCAGCGCGGCCTCTTGGAGCAAAAGTCCAACACGATTGCCAATCTGATGTCGCAGGGCTACAGCCAGGCGCAGGCGCAGTCCATGGCAGCGTTCGAGCAGCAACAGCAGCGCCAGGCTCAGACTGCACAGGGTATCGGCCAGTTGGGCACCCAACAGGCGTCCGTCGCGGCTCAACAAGCTGGGCTTGGCCAACAGGCGGCCCAGCAACTGGGCCAGGCCGGTGCAGCACAAACCGCAGCCGCCGCGCAGCAGGCCGCACTGCAGCAGCAGGGTGCTCAGGCCCTTGGCACGCAGGCCGGGCTGCAGGCATCGATTGCCGCGCAGCAGGCAGGCCTTGGCCAAAGCGCCGCGCAGCAACTGGCGCAGGCCGCACAACTGCAGACGCAGACCGCTGCCCAACAGGCAGGATTGGGCATGCAAGCAGCAGGGCTCACGCAACAAGCCGGTCAGCAGGCCATCGGTGCCGCTGCCCAGCAGGCAGGCCTCGGGTTGCAGGCCGCTGGTCTCACCCAGGCCGCTGGTCAGGGAGCCATTGGCGCGGCCGCCCAGCAAGCCGGACTCGGCCAGAACACCGCCCAGCTCGCCGCTCAACAAGCAGCTATGGCAGGCCAGTTCGCTGGCCAGCAGGGGCAGTTCGGGTTGCAGGCAGCGCAGCAGCGCTTCCAGCAGGCTGGGTTCGATGCTCAGACGGCCATGCAGATGGCTCAGTTGCAGCAGACCCAACAGCAGCAGGCAGTGCAGCAGTCGCAACTGATGTCGGGAATTGGCAGCTTGTACGGACAGCGGGCGCAGGCTCAGGGCGCGCTTGGACAACAGGCTGCGCAGACCGCGATGCAGCAGGCACAGCTTGGACTGCAGGGCGGAGCGCAGCTCGGTCAGTTCGCCGCCCAAGGTGCACAGCTTGGTCAAGCGGCAGCAGGTCAGCTTGCCAACATCGGCCAGACCGTGGGCCAGCAGGCAGCGCAGCAAGCGCAGCTCGGTCAAGCGGCAGCAGGTCTGTACGGCAACCTCGCGCAGCAGCAGGTCGGCGCGGGCCAGGGGCTTGGCCAACTGGGCATCCAGCAGGCAGGCCTTGGTCAGCAGGCTGCCGGCCAGTACATGCAAGCCGCCAGCCAGTACGGCAACCTTGCTTCGCAGCAGGGCGCGCTCGCGGGCCAGGAGGCAGCGATCAACCAGAACATCGCCAACCTGCTGATGCAGCAAGGCGCTCAGTACGGTCAGATGGGCGGCCAGATCGCCAACATCTACGGCCAGCAGGGCCAGCAGTTCCAGGGCCTTGGCCAGGGGATCGGGCAGCTCGCGACGCAGCAGTTCGGCATCGGTCAGCAGCAGGCTGCGGGTCTTGGCCAGATGGCCGGGCAGCTTGGCCAGCTCAGCGTGCAGCAAGGCGCGCTGGGCCAGACCGCGCAGGCGCTACAGCAGGGCGACATCAACTTCCTGTACAACGTGGGCCAGGCCCAGCAGGCGTTCAACCAGCAGACGCAGGATGCGCAGCGCGCAAGCGAGCTGCAGAAGATTTACGCGCCCTACCAGCAGGCGGGCTTCCTGTCGGACATCTACAAGGGTGCGCCGTCGAGCCAGATGTCCACACAGGTGGCCAGCCAGCCGTCGGCCAGCCCTTTCCAGCAGGCGGTGGGTATCGGCTTGGGTGCCCTCTCGACGATGGCAGGGGCCAAAAAGGCAGGGCTAGGGCTTTTCTAAGGGGTCATGATGGACGACAAAATGATGAACGAGGAGCAGGATGTCGAGAACGTCGGCATCATGCAAGGCTTCATGGACGACATGGAGGACGAGCTCGAAGACGAAGACGAGCTTGAAAATGAGGAGGAAGATGAGGCCGCCATGGAGCGCCGCCCGGACTCCCCCGAAATCCTCATGAACAACCTGCGCGGCGACATGCGCTCTATCGAAGCGCGCCGCGATGAGCTGGCCGATCTGGTCGGCTACGCCGCTGCCTCGGAGACCCCCGAGCCGGTGCTGGCGATGCTGCAGCCGATCCTGGCGCAAGGCGGCGGCCTGGGCGCGCTGCCCCAGTCAGCAGCCGTGGCCCAAGGACCACAGCCCCCGATGATGCCTCCGCAGGGCGCAGCCCCTGGGGGCATGCCTCCTGGCGCACCGCCCATGGTCCCCGGATCAGAGATGGCCCCGCCTCCTGACAGTGGTGGCATTGCTGCGCTGCTGGCCGGTGCTGGTGCTGGTGCTGGTGCTGGTGGCCCGCCTCCTGGTGGCGCTCCGGCAGGAGCTCCTCCGATGCCGCCCGAGCAGCCGCCCATGCAGATGGCCGCTGGTGGGTACGTTCAGCGTTTTCAAACGGGGTCTGACGAGGACGGCGTGACCCCTGTTGGCGGAACGTCCTCACTCGGCTTCACTCCGACTCCGGAGATGGTGCAGATGGCTCGCACTCAACTGACAAACATGCTGGCTCAAAAGCCTCTGGCAGTGCCAGACTTGGCCACTGAGTCAGCCCAGCGTGCCGAGATGTACAAGAAGATCATGGGTGACAACACGGAGTCGCGCCAAGCGCAGCTCCTGCTGTCGCTCGGTCAGCGGGCCTTTGGCTTTGCTGGCAACGTCGATGACCAGGGTCGCCCCTTGCGCGGCTCGTTCTTCTCCCGCCTGGCCGGTGCTTCGCGCACGCTGCCCGGCGAGATGGCGCAGTACATCGCGGCCACGGACAAAGAGCAGCGTCAGCTCAAGCTCATGGGCATGCAGGCGGCCGAGAAGGACATCGCTGGCACCAAAGAGCAGAACCTCAAGCTGCTGGACAACCAGCGCAAGGCGTTCGGCGACATTCTCAAGGCTGCTGCCAAGGACAAAGACCCTCAGGGAGGCATCTTTGGCAAGGGCGTCACCGGTGGCGCACTGAACTTCATGTACATGAAGGCTGATGACTTTGCCAAGGGCAAGCTGGACCCCGAGAACGAGCGCGCGTTTATGACCGCGATCACGGAGTACACGCAGCCCACACTGGTCACCTACACCAACCCGCTGTCTCAGGAGACCGGCACGCGCGAGCAGCGCAACCAACTGCCTGACTTCGTGGTGACAGCACTCAAGGCCCGCAACATGGCCGTGCCGACGACCACCGGTGGCGCTCCTGTCACTGGCGGCGGTCGCGTTGCGGCTCCCCAACCGGCGACGGCTGCCCCTGGCCGCGCTCGTCCCGTGCCGGCTCCTGGCGCGTCGGTCGCGGACCTGCCGCCCGATGTGGCCAACGTCGCGCAAGCGGCCCCGCAATCCACGCTCTTCGACCTGGCCAGCACCGGTACCGGCTTCGTGCCCGTGCTGGTGGCCGGTGTGGCGCGCAACATCCCGCTGGAGGCTGCTGGCCGCATCAAGCCGGAGTTCCAGCAGGCTACGACCATGCTGGAGAACATGCGCAACCGCGTGGTCAACGTGCTGCAGGAGAACCCGCGTTTTGCCGAGGGTGAGCGCAAGCAGATTCTGAGCGAACTGAATCTCGGCCCACGGCTCTTGGACAACAAGCAGAGCTTCATCAACCAGATCATCGCGCTGGACAACGTCTTCAGCGGCATCGAAGAGAAGACCTCAGCACTTACCCAGGCCCGTTTAACGGGGATGGAGAAGCGCCGCGAGGCCTTCAAGAAGCTCGAAGAGGTCAACTTTGTGCGTGACCTGCTTGGTGTGCGCCAGCGCAAGATCGACAACACCGATCAGTGGAATGCCGCAGCGCCAGGTGAGTACCTTGTGTACGACCCGAACCGCAGGATTTACGTCTACGCCCAGAAGAAGGGGACCCAATAATGGCTCCACCCACCCCCAAAGCACCGACGCTCGAAGAGCTGTATCCTGGCATCAGCACCACTGGCAAGACCGACGCCCAAAAGGACGCCGAACTGGCGCAGGCTTACCCAGGCATGGCTCAAGAGCCCACCATGGGCGAGGCGGCCAAGGAGACCTTGCTGGGCGCTGGCCAGGGTTTGACTCGCACCGGCCCGATGGTGGCGGGGGCGTACATGGGCCTGAAGGCCGGGGCCCCGTTCTTCCCCCCCTACGGTGCCATTGGCGGCATGATCCTGGGCGGCACGACCGGCTTCTTTGCCGGCCGGCAGGCCGAGCAGTTGTTCCCCGGTGTTTCCCGTGAGGACCTGATCCCTTATCGCGAGGGTGGCAAGACCTTTGGCGATTCCATCGCCTTTGCTCCGACGGCCTTTAGCCTCCCGCAGATGACGGCCAACCGCGTTGCACGGTTCGTCTCCGGTATCGGCGAAGCTGCCCGCCGCAACCCCAAGGCCTTCCTGCTGGCAGAGACTTCTGCTGCCGGTGGCGCGGGCGTTGGGGGTGGACTGGCCGAGGCCTACGACCCTGGTGCTGCTGGCACGCGCTTCGGTGCGGAAGTGGTCGGTGGCCTGTTCTCGCCTGGCCGTCTGCTCATCAACGGCACGACGACAGCGGTGGACTTCGTCGGCAAGCTGCGCTCGACGGTCAGCCAAACTGGCCGCGAAGCACGGGCCGCGAACCGCCTCTACACAATCCTGACCGAAGCTGGCGAGGACATCCCGCGCCTGATTCGCGAGCTGGAGCGCCCGCTGCCCGGTGGCGTGACCACGCCCACGGCGGCCCAGAAAACCGGCAGCATCGCGCTGTCCGGGCTGGAGACCACGCTGGGCAAGGCCCATGCGCGCTGGGAGGCATCTTTGGCAAGGGCGTTCATGGGCGAGAGCATGGAACAGGGCCGTCAGGCCATGCGCGCCTATCAGCTCCTGGCAGATCGACTCAGGGACATCGGCACGCCGGACGCTCTGCGCAAGGCAGCCGAGATGCGCGAGACCGCATTCAACCAGATGCTCAACGGCCGTCTGGCCGCAGCAGATGCCACCGCAGCAGACAAGATTCGCCTCATCTCACGCGACACGCCCCAGGCACGCCGCCAGATCGGCGAGATCGTCAAGCTGGAGACCGAGAATGCTCTGCGCAGCGCACGCGACTACGAGTCCAGCCTGTGGCAAGCGGGCCTGGCCCAACTGACCAAGCCGAGCAAGGCCACGGTCACCAGCACGGTGCCCACGGGCCTTGTGGATGCTGCTGGCCAGCCGATCACGCGCCAGGTGACACAGGAAGTGGTCCAAGCACCACGGCTCGCGCCCAGTCGCACGGTGCAGGACTTCCTGCAGCGCACGCTGGAGATTGGCGACGCGGTGTACACGAACACCATGCCCAAGGTGGTCAAGGACATCATGGCCGACTTTGGCGTCACCGACGACGTGGTGCGCAAGTACAAGCTCGGCAAGAACACCCAGGAGTTCATGGACACCGGTGCGGTGCCCGCCCGCTTTGTGCCCAAGGCCAAAGAGGTGGACATTGCCGAACTGATCAACTACCGCTCCAACCTGCTCAAGCTCTCGCGTGAGGCCGCTGGCCGAGGCGAGGTGGCCAATGCCGACTTCTACAGCACCCTGGCCGAGGGCATGCTGCGCGATCTGGAGGGCGTGAAGAACCCTGCGTTCGACTCCGCTCGCCAGTTCTCCAAGGCACTGAACGACACCTTCACCCGCACGTTCGCGAAGACCGCGTCTGAGACGGGCGATCTGACCCGCTCCGGTGCCCAGCGCATCCCCGCTGAGACCCTGGTGCTGCGTGCCTTCGGCTCCAATGCCGACGTCACTGCCCAGCGGATGACCGAGATCGAGGACGCCGTGAAGTTCATGGCGGCCCAGTACGACAACGCGGTGGCTCAGTTTGGGGCCGGCAGTCCGCAGGCTCTGGCGCTCAAGCCTCAGGCCGACCTGGCTCGCAGCCGTGTGTCGTCGATCACGGATGCCCAGGCCCGGGCCCTGCGCCTGATGGCTTCCAAGGCGGTTGATCCGTCCACCGGCCGTCTGGATGTGCGCCAGCTCGAAGGCTTCATCGCGCAGAACCAGCCGATGCTCGACAAGATGGGCATCACCGGTGATTTGCGCAACGCCATCACGGCCGAGAACGCTCTGCGCGCCGCGCAGGAGCAGAACAGCTTCATCAACAAGACGCTGCGCAACCAGACAGCGTTTGCTCAACTGCTGAAGTTTGAGAACCCGACCACTGCGGTGTCGGCGGCGCTCAACACCCGCTTTCCTGTCAAGAACGTCAGCAACATGGCCAAGCTGGCGTCAGCCGGCGGCCCAGATGCCGTCAACGGCTTGAAGTCCACGCTGTACGACTACGCCTACACCAAGGCCGGCGGCAACAGCGGCAACTTCAACATCCAGGCTTTTGACGACGCGCTCTTCAAGCCCATCGCGCCCAATCAGCCCTCGCTGATCAACATCATGCGCGCCAACAATCTGATGACGCTGACGGAGGTGAAGAACCTGCGCCAGCTCATCAACCCGATGGTGCGCGTCGAAGAGGCCATGGGCAACAAGCGCGTGCTCGACAACGTCGTCGAGGGCGCGGATGCGGTGAGTGAGCTGGCCATGCGCGTGATCGGTTCGCGCATCGGTACGGCAGCGGCCCCCAGTGGTCCTGGCTCGCTGATCGCGGCCAGCGCCGGCTCCAAGGCCGTGCGCCAACTCTTCGACAAGATGCCGACCATGTTCACCCGGGGCATCATCGAGCAGGCCGCTCAGGACCCACAGTTCATGGCGCTGCTGCTGCGTCGGGGGACCACGGAGCGCGAAAAGCTCAACATCGCCCGCTCGCTGCACAGCTACATGCTGATGTCCGGCTTGAATTACGCCACGTACGAAGAGCCACAGCCCGCGCCCCAGGCCGGCACTCAAGCCCCGTTCACCCAACAGGGCCAAGCAGCGCGTGCGCTGCGTCAGATGCCGCCGGCTCCCTCTACCCGAGGCGTGCCGTTCATGCAGCAGGGCGGTCCTGGCCAGCCACCCAAGGCGGGTGGCGGAGGCCCCGCAGCTCCGGCTGCGCCTGGCGGCGCGGCATCCATGCTGCAGCAGCTCTTCCCGTTTGACAGCATCACGGGGCTGGCAGCGCAGCGGCCGCCGCAGTAACCCGCTCCATCCACGCGGCCTTGAATTCCTTGAATTCTCGGCCCGTGGTGGTGAACTCCTGCGCCGTGCCGTCTTGCACGGCGATCAGCACAGCAGCAAAGTCAATGTCGGTGCCGTGCATCGCGTCGTGCGCAATCGCGTAAGCCGCAAGCTGGTGGAAGTAGTCCGTGATGAACTCAAAGCGCTTGGGTTTGACCGACTGCTTGAAGTCCACGATAGCCAGCTTGCCCCGGTAGGTCGCCACGAGATCAGTGGTCCCCGCATAACGGCCCGCCAGGTGCACGGACACCTCGGACCCGTGCACCGCGCTGATCTCGGGGAAGTATTTGTTGGCCAGCGTGAGCGCCATCAGGTGCCCCTTCATGGCCGCCCAGTCCGTGCCGAACTTCAGCGCCTCGCCTGTCAGGATGGCCTCAAGCGTGGTGTGCATGTTCGTGCCGATGTAGGCCGCCTGCTCTTTCTGACGTAGGGCTTCTTCGGGCCCGACCCGCTGTGCCCAGGCCTCAAGCTGGGCCTTGTCCTTCGTGCGATCCAGGATGGTTGTCACCGAGGGGACATGTCTAAATTCCGGCACTTTGTAGACACGTCCCGACGCCGTGTCTATTTTTTGGAGTTTTTTGTACTCGAACCGAAATTCCCAGGGGATCAGAGTCATGTTTTGAAATGCCTGTGCCGAGAGGGTTTCTCAAAGACCGCCTGTTGCGCGGGTAGGCCGCGATTGAGGCGATACAAAATGGTCTTGGAACCAACACCGCTGACCTCGGACCACTGTGTCACGGTCTTGCGAATGCCCTGAATCTCCACCCAGCGGGTGGTCCGTCGGTTGTTGCCCTGCTCCTTGGAGCTTGCCCATCGGCAGTTGTCAGGGCTGTACCCCATGCTGCTGTCGATGCGGTCAATGGTGGCCTTTTCAAACGGAGGCTCGCCCATGTCCTGCAAGAAGCACTCAAAGCCTGTCAGGCCGTCCTCCCCATGCAGCCACCGGTCACAAACCGTGATGCCCTTGGCCCCATAGCGCACGTAGTCAGGATCGCTTGGGCGCACGCAGCGGGCTTTCATGTTCATGAACCGAATGTACAGGCTGGACCACTTGCCATTACGCGCTCGGGTGTGGCCATGTTTGATCGCCATGATTGATCGCCATGATGACTCCATAAAGACATGTGACAGTCCCATCCTAGCACATGTCACTTGATCCACTCCCGAGCATGCTCGCCGAGGATCAGGTTGGCGATGTCCATCTTCTTCTGCAGGGCCTCGACGATCTTCTCGTCCACCGTGTCGGGCGACGCCAGGTCGATGTAGGTCATCTTGTTCTTCTGCCCGTAGCGGTCGATGCGTGCCTCAGACTGCAGGCGAATCTCCAGGTCGTAGTTGTTGGAGTAGTAGATCATCGTATGCGCTTCGGTAAGCGTCAGGCCATAGCCTCCGGTGCGCGGCTGGCCCACAAAGAACCGCAGCTCGCTGTTGGGGGCTTGGAACCGGTCCACGATGTCCGAGCGGTCTTCGGCCGTGGTGTCGCCAAAGTACGTGGCCACGCTGCTCATCCCATACTCCTTCTGGAGCGCGAGCTTAATGGCTTCGATGTCGTGTCGAAAGTTGGCCCAGATGATGATCTTGCCGTCCGACTCTTCAATGGCTGCCAAGAGTTCGTCCATGCGGTTGTTCTTGAGGGTGACCACCTCGCCCGTGTCCAACGTCACGTGCCCGCAGACGATCTGCTGCAGGCGCATGATCTGGGTCAGGGTGTTCATCGTCGTGCTGATGCCCTGGTCAAAGGTAGCAAGAGCCGCCAGCACCATCTGGTCGTAAGCCTTGCGCTGCTCAGGAGTGAGCTCCACTTCACGCTTGAGGAATACCTTGTCCGGCAGGTCAAAGCACTCGTCTTTGCGGACCCGAAAGCTGAACCGGTCGAGCTTTTCCTTGAGTTCATCGAGCCGGCGATAGCCCACCACCTGCTTGAATGAGTGCGATGCCAACTGCCTCTCAACAGTGACCGCGTACCTTGCCTGGAAGGCAAAGTAGCTGTGAATGTTCAGACAGTTCGGCGACAAGAATTCGCACTGCTGATACAGGTCCATCGGACTCTTCGTCACCGGTGACCCGGTCATGATGCGGCGAAAGCGTGCGCCAATGCCCACCTTCACCGCGTTCTTTGAACGCTGTGCCGTGTGCCCTTTGATGGTCGTGCTCTCGTCCACCGCCATCATCGCGTCATGCACAAGCAAAAAGCGCTTGGCGAAGGCCGTGCCCTTGGCCGTGCTGAACGCCTCGACGTTCATGATCAAAATCTTCAGGTCCTCGGTGGAGACGAAGAGATCGTCGAGCGCCTTTGCTTCGGCCTTGCGCGGGCTCGGGGTCCAGATGGCCATTCGGTGCACAATGTGCTCAGGCAGGTGCTTGGGGATTTCCACCTTCAGCCAGTTGCGATAGACGCCCTTGGGCGCGACGATCAGCAGGGCATTGATCTTGCCCTTGTCGTAGAGCATCGCGGCGTTGTTGATGAGCATGAAGCTCTTGCCTGTGCCGGTGTCCGCGAAGAGCGCTGCAACAGGCGAGCCCCAGAAGCGTTGCAGATAGGCCTGCTGATGCAGGAAAGGCTTGTTTTTGAACGGGTAGGTCTCAAGGAATCGGTCCATGTGTTCTCACTTTCTTGAAGGGGGCTTGCGCGGCCCTTGTTGAGAGTGTACACTGGTCGCTCATTTCCAGAAAGGAGAAATTCAGTGCCAACTGTGTACGTCGTGTCCGAGACCACGAATCACAACATTGCGAGTGCTTTGGACTACGGCAAGATCGAGACCATTCTGCCGCCTATGGCGCAGATCGCGTTTTCAGTCGTGCCTACAGTACGACGCATCCAGCGCAAGCTGGAGAAGTTTTGCGACGATGACTTCCTGCTGCTCATCGGCGACCCCTCTGCCATAGGTATCACCTGTGCAGTAGCTGCGGCCCGTAACAACGGCCGCTTCAAGTGCCTCAAATGGGACAAGCGCGAAAGGCGCTATATTCCGTTGGAGGTTGATCTTTTCAAGAAAGGAGAAAGTGATGAGTCTTACGAATTTATTTGAGAACGATGCTGACGCCCTGCAAGTTTCTGACGAGCAGGTGACAGGTATCTCTGGCCTTGCACGTCGTGCGAAGTTGCTGGAGAAGGAGCTCGCGGACCTGGAGAAAACCCTCTCCGAGAAGAACGAGCAGTACCGTAAGCTGACCGAGCAAACCATACCTGAGGCCATGGCCGAAGCAGGTATGAAAGCGTTCGCGATGGAGGACGGTAGCAGCATCAGTATCAAACCGTTCTATGGGGCCAGCATTCCGAAGGCCCGTCAAGCTGAAGCGTACCAGTGGCTGCGCGACAACGGCTTTGACGACATCATCAAGAACACTGTGAGCGTGCGGTTCGGTCGCAACGAGGACGAACTGTGCTCACGTCTTCTCACGCTTCTGGGCGAGCAAGGCTATCCGGCCGAGCAGACCGAGAAGATTGAGCCCCAGACCCTCAAGGCCTGGGTGAAGGAGCGTATCGAGAAGGGGCAGCCCGTCGATACCGATCTTTTTGGCGTATTCATTGGCCAAAAAGCTGTCATCAAGTCTGTTTAACACGAACCACGAAGAAAGGACCATGAACCATGGCTAAGACTGATATTGCGGAACAAAAGGCCAGCACCGCACTGGCGATTATGAGCGACCTGGAGCAAGACGCCGGTCAAGGTTTCGAGAACATGAGCCAGGAGGACTATGCACTGCCCTTCCTACGCCTGCTCACGAGTACCAGCCCGGAAGTCGGCGATGTGGATGGTGCCATCCCCGGCATGATCCTCAACAGCGTCACCGGCGAGCTCTTCGACGGCAAGCGTGGCGTGCAGGTGGTACCTTGCGCGTACATCCGTCAGTACATCGAGTGGGCCCCGCGTGGCCAAGGTGGCGGTGCTCCCGTGCACATCTACCCGGCTACCAGCGACATCCTGTCCCAGACGCATCGCGATCCTGGTGACAACAAGGACTACCTGGACAACGGCAACTACATCGAGAACACCGCCAATCACTACGTGATGGTGATTGACGAGAACGGTGTCCCCAGCCCTGCGCTGATCGTGATGAAGTCCACGCAGCTCAAGAAGAGCCGCAAGTGGAACAGCATGATGCAGTCGGTGAAGATGACAGGCAAAAACGGCCTGTTCACCCCGCCGATGTACAGCCAGATTTACCGCCTGACCACCACGGCCGAGTCTAACGACAAGGGCAAGTGGTTTGGCTGGGAGATCGAGCGTACGGGTCCGGTGAAGTCCAATGACATCTACATGGCCTGCAAACAGTTCGCGCAGTCTGTCAGCGCGGGCGACGTGAAGGTCAAGCACGAGGGTGCGGAGGGGGCCGAGAGCCACGCAGGACCAGCACTGTTCTGAGTTTCGGGGCCGAAAGTGGTTGGGTCACGGATAGTTGAGTCGTTCCAGGTAGCTCCTGGAAGGCAAAACACGGGTACCCGCCCAACCATGAGTAGGCCCCACCTTACAAGAAAGAAGAAATGACAGACATCACGCGGTTCAAGGCGATATTCAGTGGACTCGATATTGCATATGGAACCTACAAGATCGAGGGGTCCAAGGAGAGCGGCAAACAAGCCGGCAAGGCGGTCGTGGTGCGCAAGCCCCCGACGGATGATTTGTGGACCAAGCACCTGGAGGGCGTTGATCCCTCGCTTGGCACCATTCCGATTCGGGCGGACAACACGTGCATCTGGGGCTGCATTGACATTGACCAGTACCCGCTGGATCACCAGGGGCTGATCAAGCGCATCCGTGAGATGAACTTGCCGCTGGTGGTATGCCGCAGCAAGAGTGGTGGTGCGCATGTTTTCCTGTTCGTGAGCGAGCCCACAGCGGCCGCGCACATGCAGCGCTACCTCAAGGCCTGTGCAGCATTGCTGGGCGAGGCAGGGCGCGAAATTTTTCCCAAGCAGGCCGAGATACTGGTCGAGCGGGGCGACACCGGCAACTTCCTGAACCTGCCGTACTTTGGTGGCGATCAGACCATGCGCTACGCCATCAAGGACGATGGCACGGCGGCGACGCTGGAGGAGTTCTACGAGCTGCACGCAAAGTGGGTGCAGCCGCCTGACATTCAGCCACCGGAAGAGCCCAAGAAACCCGATCACCCCATCAAGGACGGCCCACCATGCCTACAGGCTATCTGCGCTCAAGGCGTCCCCGAGGGGACACGCAACAACGCCCTTTTCAACATTGGTATTTTTCTCAAACGGGCCAAGCCGGCGACCTGGGACAACGAGCTGGCCGAGCACAACGTGAAGTTCGTGCAGCCAATGCTCCCCAACAACGAGCTGCAGGTCATCATCAAGCAGCTCCACAAGAAGGACTACAAGTACAAGTGCAAGGACGCACCGTTGAACAGCTTCTGCAACAGTGGTCTGTGCAGAACCCGCAAATACGGTATCGGTGCGGACGGCCCTGACGCACCACAGCTTTCATCCCTGTCCAAGTACAACAGCGAGCCGCCCCTGTGGTTCCTGGACATCAACGGCAAGCGCATCGAGCTCGACACCGAGGCGCTGTACAACCAATCGGCCTTTCAGAAGGCCTGTGTCGAGAAGATCAACGTGCTGCCCCCGACGCTGCGCAAGCAGGATTGGGAGCAGCTCCTCAACGCCCTGCTTCGTGAGATGGTCGAGAGTGAACAGATCACTGAAGCGCCCGAGGACACCAGCCTGACTGGACGCTTCAATGATCTGATGGAAGAGTTCACGACCCACATGCAACAGGCCATGGACCGCGATGAGATTCTCATGGGCCGGCCTTGGGTGAACGAGGACGAGGCCAAGGTCTACTTCCGCATGAAGGACCTGGAGGCGCACCTGATGCGCAACAACTTCAAGGGCCTGACCGCACCGAAGATGGCCCAGCGCATCCGTGAGCTGGGCGGTGAGCCGATCAGCCTGTTCCTGAAGAACCGCACCGCACGCTGCTGGCGCATGCCGATGTTCGGCAAGCAGGATTCGCCCTTCGACACACCGGAGCAGAAGAAAGCAAGGAGCCTATTTTGATCCGTCACACGTCAGGTGAGGCGGTCTGGCGACTGCCGGACGTCGAGACCCCGCCAGGCGGCAGCAAGATTTTGCTGCTGACCGTGGGCGGCGTGTGCGTGATGGGCACGTGGATGAACAACGCAGGGTTCGTGGCCTGGGCACCGCTGCCCGCGCTCACACCCGAAGTCAAAGAACGACTGAGAGGCACCAAGCAATGAGCATCACAAAAGTGTTCGGGCCACCAGGCTCAGGCAAGACAACCTTCCTGCTCAATGTCGTCGAGATGGAGCTCGCCGACAACGTGCACCCCACCAAGATCGGCTACTTCTCCTTCACCAAGAAGGCCGCAACCGAAGCACGCGACCGCGCCGTGGCCAAGTTCCCGCAGCTTCGCCCCGACAGCGACTTCCCATGGTTTCGCACGCTGCACAGCCTGGCCTATCGGTGCTTGGGCATCGGCACCAAGGACATGATGACGCCGGAGAACTACCGCGAGTTCGCGCTGGAGGCCGGCATCGAGATCAACGTCGGCCCGGGCGAAGACGACTTCATGGTGCAGGCGGACAACCCCATCCTCAACGAGATCAACATCGCACGGATCAAGGGCCTGGACCTGAAGACCCACTACAACCAGTCCGTCATGGGGCTGGAGTGGTTCCACTTCGAATACGTGGAGCGCGCCTATCGGCACTACAAGCAGTCGCGCAATCTGCTGGACTTCACTGACCTGCTGGAGCAAGTGCTCCTGGAGCCGGACCGCCTGCCCCGGCTCGACGTTCTCATCATCGACGAGGCCCAAGACCTCTCACGTTTGCAATGGAGGCTGGTTGAGCAGTTGGCACTGCGCTCCCAGCGTTCGTTTTTGGCAGGCGACGACGACCAGGCCGTCTACACCTGGGCAGGAGCCGACGTGGACAGCTTCCTGAGCTTCGAGGGCGAGATCAAGGTGCTGGACCAGTCCTACCGCTTGCCGGCCAAGGTGCATGCCCTGGCCAACAACGTGGTGCGCCGCATCCGCAAGCGCCAGCCCAAGGTTTGGAAGGCACGCGAAGAGACCGGCGTGGTGGAGTACTACAACGATTGGCACCACGTGGACGTCTCCCACGGCGAGTGGCTGGTGCTGGCAGCAGCCAACTACATGCTCACCGACATGCACGATTGGCTCAAGAGCCAGGGGCTCCTCTTCGAGCGCCACGGCCAACGGTCCGTGCCCGAGGCAGTGCTCACTGCCGTGCTGGGCTGGGAGCGGCTGCGCAAGGGCGGCGAGGTGCCCTTCGAGGTGGTCAAGGCCATCTACAAGTACATGGACACCGACTGCGTCAAGCACGGCCACAAGGGCCTGAAGACGGCCGACCCCGGGGCGCTGTATACCATCGATCTCCTGAAAGAAAAGCACGGACTTCTTTCTACAGAAATCTGGCACGAGGCCCTGACCAAGATCGCCGAGGACAAACGCCACTACATCATCTCGCTGCTGCGCCGGGGCGTGAAGCTCAATGGCAAGGCCCCGATCAAACTGTCCACGATCCACGGAGCCAAGGGTGGCGAGGCCGACAACGTGCTGCTGCTGGCGGACCTGACGACCAAGTTCGCCAAGGACTACGAGCGCAACTCCGACGACATCAACCGGCTGCTGTACGTGGGCATCACCCGTGCAAAGCAGTCCCTGCACATCGTGCTCCCCAAGAATGAACAGAAAGGCTTCCGACTATGAAGCGCGACACACGGACCATGTCGCTGTTCCCCCGGGTCTCCGAGTGGGTTCCTCCACAGGTTTTCCCCAACTTACCCACAGCTACGGAGATCGCAATTGACCTTGAGACGTGTGATCCAAACATGGAGTCTATGGGGCCCGGCTGGCCTCGTCGTGACGGCTACATTGTCGGCTTTGCTGTTGCCGTCGATGGATGGGCTGGCTACTTCCCTGTGGCTCATGGCGGCGGTGGCAATCTTGATCGACGCCTTGTTGAGCGCTGGGTCAAGGATGTTCTCGCGACGCCGGCAGACAAGATCATGCACAACGCCGCCTACGACCTCGGGGGGCTCAGGGCCTCCGGCTTCGAGGTGAATGGCCGCATCTTCGACACGATGCTGGCCGCACCCCTACTGGACGAGAACCGCTTCAGCTATGCGCTCAACAGCCTGGGCTTCGACTACCTCAAGGAGGTGAAGTCGGAGCGGGGACTCAAGGAGTCTGCGCAGGACTTCGGTGTGCACCCGAAGAAGGAGCTGTGGAAGCTGCCGGCCATGCACGTGGGCGAGTACGCCGAGCAGGACGCGGCGCTCACGCTCAAGCTCTGGCACCACTTCAAGGCCCTGCTGCAGCGCGAAGAGGTGCAGTCGATCTTCGAGCTGGAGACCGAGGTGCTGCCGGTGCTGGTGGACATCACGCTCAAGGGCATCCGCTTCAATCGCGAGGAGTGCGAGCGCCAGGTGGAGGAGATGCGCCGCAAGGAGCAGGACATCCTCAAGTACATCAAGAACCAGGCCGGCGTGAAGGTGGACATCTGGGCCGCAGCCAGCATCGCGCAGGCCTTCGACAAGCTCTCGATCCAGTACCCACGGACCGCGCAGGGCGCGCCCAGCTTCACCAAGAGCTTCCTGGACACGCACGACCACCCGATGGCCAAGATGATCGTGGAGGCCCGTGAGCTGAACAAGACCCACGGCACGTTCCTGGAGCCCTACCTCAAGCACAGCGCGGCCGATGGGCGCATCCACACCCACTTCAACCAGATGCGCAACGACGACGGCGGCACGGTCACAGGACGCCTGTCGGCTGCCAACCCCAACCTGCAGCAGGTGCCAGCGCGCCACGAGGTGATCGGGCCGCTGGTGCGGGGCTTGTTCCTGCCGGAGGAGGGCCAGCTTTGGGCCGCCAACGACTTCTCCTCGCAGGAACCGCGATTGCTGGTCCACTATGCCACGCTCCTGGACCTGCCGGGGGCGGAAAAGATGGCCCAGGCATATAGGGATGACCCCAATACCGACTTCCACCAGATGGTCGCGGACATGGCCGGCATTAAGCGCAAGGCTGCCAAGACAATCGGCCTGGGCCTGATGTACGGCATGGGCAAGCAGAAGCTCGCCAACAGCCTGGAGCTGCCCCTGGACGAGGCCAGCGAGCTGATCGCCACCTTCCACCAGAAGGTCCCGTTCCTGCGCGGCACGGTGGACGCGGTGATGAAGCGCATCGAGCACCCGGCCTCGGGCGGCGCGATCCGCACGCTCCTGGGCCGCAAATGCCGCTTCCCGCTGTGGGAGCCGGTGGAGTGGGGCGTGAACAAGGCGCTGCCCTACGAGCAGGCCATCATCGAATACGGCCGACGCATCAAGCGGACGGGCACCTACAAGGGCCTGAACCGGCTCATCCAGGGCTCGGCCGCCGACCAGACCAAGGCCGGCATGGTGGCGCTGGCCAAGGCCGGATTCGACATCCGGCTGCAGGTGCACGACGAGATTGCGCTCTCGGTCCGCAACCGGGACGAGGCGGTCGAAGCATCACGGATCATGGCCAACGCGGTGGCGCTGGAAGTGCCCTCGCGCGTGGACGTGGAAGTTGGCCCAAGCTGGGGTGAGGCTGCATAATGGAGCTGGGTTTTCAGCAGTTGTCTCCTCCCTCATCAAGGACTTCGGCCGCGCACGTCGCGGCCGCTTTTTTCGAGACCTAGAAAGGAGAAATCAGTGCCACACGAAGAGCCGGAAGACGGCGAAGAGTTCGTGCCGAAAGAGCGCGAGCCGCAGGGCCCCAAGCGCAAGCGCGGACGCCCAGGCAGGCCCCGCAAGCTCGGTGCAAAGCGCCGCAAGAAGAAGGGCCCACCAGATCGGTTGTCCCCGTCTCAGCGCAAGAAGGCGCGCTGGATCACGGTGACCGTGCCAGCGGACGCCTACGTCAAGCTCAAGGAGATCGCCGCGTTTCGCAAGACGTCGATGTCGCAGACCATTGCCGACATCGTGGAGCCCGTGTTCGACAAGGTGTATGAGGAATCAATGCTGCTGCTTCGCATCGAACAGCGCCGACAGAAAGAAGAGGAAGAACGTGAAGCACAACGCCGAAATAACCCTACCGGTCGAACTCATTTTTGAAGTCTGGCCACCCCTAGAGGTCCGGGGCGAAATGCTCCCGCCAATGGTTGAGGTCACAGCGGTCCTGCTTGAAATCACCGGCCCGGCTGGCAAGCCCCGCAAGGTGGACATCACCAAGGGTATCTCCGAGGACCAGCTACTGCTGTGGGAAGACGAGATCATCGATACCTATGGCCCGGATTCTGAGGAATGAGCGGATCGCCGCTGCAGTAGCCTGGACAAAGGATCGTATCGGGGCCGATGGGATCGGTGAGAACTGCAGCGCAGTGAGCCTGGTGGACGCGCACGACCGCTTCATTGCGGTGTGCGTGTTCTCCTCCTACATCGGTACCAACATCGACATGCACCTGGCTGCCGAACCTGGCCGACACTGGCTCTCGCGCAGCTACTACAACGCGGTGATGCAGTTGCCTTTCGAGGTGCTGCAAGTACCACGGATCACGGGCCTTGTACGAGGCTCCAACCTACGTACCCAGCGCTTTGCAGAGCGCATGGGATTTCAGCACGAGGGCCGCATGCGCAAAGTATTTGCGGATGGGGACGACCTGGTACTGTATGGTTTTTTGCACGAAGAGTATGAACGACACCCCTGGAGAAAGTAATGAAGCTATCGGACAACCTCCGGTACCTCGCAGACTTCCCCAGCCACGCACCGATTGCACCTATTCTGCAGACGGCAGCGGATAAGCTGGACGACAGTCACCTATGGCGAGATGCCTGGATGAGATCAGAAAAAAGAGTTGAGGAGTTGACAAGTGAACTGGAGCGGTTAAGATTGAGGCTCCCAAACAGAAAGGAGAAAGAGTGTGAAGACTGAACCACTACTTCCGTACCCCTGGCCCTTCCCTCAGTGGGATGGTACCCGTTGGGTCATGCCTGCCGAGCTCATGCCCAAGGAGCTGCGCAAGAAGGCCAAGAAGGGGGTTGACCTCGAAGACTACGAGGAGGCCCCATTTTGAAGCCCGACCTCTACAAGAAGCTGGCCGCCTCGGGCCGCTATGTCAACACCGGCAAGGTCCTCATCGGGCTGCAGTACCAACGGCCCCCGCGCCAGCTCGGTCGCGAGGAGGAACGCATGCAGTCGATCCTGATGGGCAAGCGCCCGCACGAGTATGGCTACAGCCCACAGGTGTACGTGTTGTACCTCATCGGCCTGTCGATGCTGGTAGCCGCGATTGCCGAGGTGTTCAAGTGAGAAAACGCAGTAAGTATCGGCCCAAGCCCGTGCTGGCCGATCCGCTTGGATTTGTACTGTCTGGTATGCAGCGCCTGCCCCAGTTGAAAGACCAGTTCCTGATGATCCAAATCAAGAACCGCGAAGCATTGGAGCAGGTGCGCACAGGTCGCGCCACGAAAGATGACGTTGACCGATTGATCGCCATGGCCAACATGTCGGAGTCCCTCGCCATCCACGGCAAGGGCAACGACTGGCTCAAGGAGATCAACGCGTCCCAGCACCACCTCCACGCCTTGGCGGAGCGAGGTGTCAGGCTGGGCATGCGGTTCGTGATGAAGGCTGCAGAGTGGGAAGCACTCAAGCTGATCACGGACCTTCACGAGGTGCAGTTGGAAAACAGCACCGTTTACGACATCGAGAAGGCCTACGACTACGTGGAGAAAACGATCCGCGAAGGCAAAGCCAAACTTATCCGCACAAAGGAGCAACCTTCTGATGTTCAAGATGCCTGAGAAGTTCCGAGTCAAGCTCTCCGGCTACCCAGAGGGCGACGCTGGCAACGGAGCCTTCGTGGTCAAGCTCAAACACAGCCAGGTGGTCTTCGTCCTCGCCATCGCTTGCGGGCTGGGAGCACGTGAGTGTGAGCCGCAAGGACCGCTGCCCGACCTGGGAAGAGATGTGCCAGGTCAAAGACCTCTTCTGGGACGACGAGGACGTGGTCATGCAGTTCCATGTGCCGTCCAAGGATCACGTCAACAACCATCCGTACTGCCTGCACCTGTGGCGGCCTGTTTACAACAGCGAGCCGCCCCTGTGGTTCCTGGAGGCCAAAACGTGCTGCGGCCGGATCGCATCATGGTCGGATTCAAATAAGTACTTGACAGGTACTTCGAAGTACCTGCTAAAATCAACTGCCAACTTAGAAAGGAGAAAGGCATGAACTTCAGTCTCAACATCCATCGGGTGACCGACATCATTGTCGGACCTGCCAAGGAAAACAACAGCGGTGCCGGTAGCCACGGTACCTACGCCACACGTACCATCGAGATCAAGACGTCGGAAGGCGATTTTGAGATTTCGCTGTTCTCTGAGCACGTGGGTGAGGATCACGAAGGTGAGCTGCTGCAGGTGAAGTCATGAGCAAGCACACACCCGGGCCGTGGAACCTTTACCCCAACAACGCCAGCGATTGGGTTGTACGAAAGATGTTTCCGGACGGACAGGAGTCGCACGAGATTGCTCGCTGCCAAAGCGGGATGGATAACGCCCGTCTGATCGCTGCCAAAGCGGGATGGATAACGCCCGTCTGATCGCTGCCGCGCCTGATCTGCTGGCGGCGCTGAAAATGGCGGTGAGTGCCCTTGAGCGATCAGATTACATCCAGATGGATGGGGACAGCGTTGATGTGATTGACGTCTCTCGCGACGCCATCGCCAAAGCAGTGGGAGAAGAATCATGAATTGGCTCATCATCAATGTGCAATGACTGCGCTGCGCCCATCAGGCAGGCCCGTGACGAGGTCATTAAGCAATGGAAGGAGGGCCAGCATGACCAATGATGAAACACCAGTGTTCAGTGTCCACGGGCCACGGATCAGGGTTCGCAGACCACGGACCGTGGTCGCGGCCATGGTGATCTCGCTGTTGGCCTGCGTCGAGATCGACAGCAGCACCATGAGCCAGGAGTTCCTGATGAAGCTGATGTACCACGTCGGCCAGGGCAACCTCCGCGTCAAGGTATCGGAGGTGGTGCAATGACCGAGTTCGACGCCACCTGCTGCGGCATTCCTTGCACCATCCGCGTGACTTACTGGGAGGCCTACGTCCCGGCCAAGGTGAGCGGCCCGCCCGAGAACTGCTACCCAGCGGAGGGTGGCTGCTGGGATTGGGAAATCCTCGACCGCAGGGGCCGACCCGCGCCGTGGCTGGAGAAAAAGCTGCAGGGGAACCGCGCCGAATGCGCGCGCCTGG
>Ga0181352_1000242_pt1 | contig 24825 bp, 34 predicted proteins | sample Fa13VDMLBSN_FD_130103 | JGI IMG/M metagenome (GOLD analysis project Ga0181352, IMG submission 130103) | Freshwater viral communities from Lake Michigan, USA - Fa13.VD.MLB.S.N | ecosystem: Environmental > Aquatic > Freshwater > Lake | place: USA: Michigan | collected 2013-09-23 | reverse complement strand
CCGAAAAACAATGATCGAAATCAAAGACACGCGGAAGACCGCAACGAAAGACCCCAGACCGAAGCAAGGTGATGTAGTAAGAATTGATAAGGATTATTATCTATGCGCTAGACATGATTATGACGTTCTATTAGAACTTAATCTGTATTGTTTATCAGACGGCAGTAGTTGGGGTAATCCAGTCGAGGTTAATGAAAATGACGAATACATTTTTCCTCATGATGAACTAAGAAACTTCGACATCGAAGTAATCACGAACAAGATCACGCTAACAATCGAATAACATGGAGAACGCAAACGAAACGCCACGTGAAGTAACGCATTGGAAGAAACTAACCGATCCGCGATTTATCGGATCACATGACTTTGCCCCGAATCAGGAAATAACAGTCGTGATTGAATCGGTAACGCAGGAACAAATCGAATTATTCAACGGAAAGAAACTGGAGAACAAACAATGCGTATTGGCTAAATTCAAAGGCGCTAAAAAACCATTGTTGTTGAATAAAGAGAACATGAAGTTGATTTCAAAAGTTCTCGGTACGCCTTATATCGAAGAATGGGCAGGTCAGAAGATCACATTACACGTTGTCCCTGTTAGTGCATTTGGCGAAATCGTGGATGCCGTAAGAGTTAAATACATCAAACAAAAGAAATCATGAGCGAAGTATATATTGATGAAATTCTGTTCCGATGCCATTCTTTAGGCGATATTATGGGTGTTAAAGGGCTAGGTAAAACTGGTAAAAAGCGCGCAATTCAAACGTACATAGAATACAAGTACGGCAGAACAAAACGATTTACATCTAACAAAATGGAAAAAGGGTTGATCACAGAATCCGAATCTATTAAGGTTATTGCCGATCACCTTCAGTTGCCGTTGATTAAAAACGAAGTGCGCAAATCAAACGAATTCATAACAGGCGAATGTGACGTGATTCATAACGACATTGTTTATGATGTTAAGTCATCGTGGGATATTCACACTTTCACAGACGCGAAACTTGAACTGAACAATGATTACTTCTGGCAGCTTAATGGTTACATGGATTTGTTCGATTGCCATACTGCGAAACTTTGCTACGTTCTCAATTCAGCGCCAGACGAAGTGTTATTCCGTGAACTTGAACGTGAATCATTTAAGCATCCAGAACGCGAAACACCCGAATGGATTGAGGTAGAGATTATCAAGAATCTTGTTTACACCGAATCAGAGTTCATGCGATTCATTAATTTGCGTGGGATTGGTGGCGACGATATTACAGATAAGGCTATTGAATCATTTGTTGAGATTCCTTTGACTGAGCGCATTTATATTCTTGAATTCGGTCATGATACTGAAACAGTAATGCAAATTGAGAATAGAGTGATTGACGCTCGTGAATTTCTGAAACAATACTACAACGCACAACCATAAATCCGCTGGCGCGAGTGAATCGCTGCGTGTGTGTGAATGGGCAGCGAAGATACACCGAGCGGATTTTACTTAACTAAAACAAAAAACTATGAGCAACCGACGCAAGACAATAATGATAACCGCGCTCAAAGAAATGATCGCAGGCAAGAAGATAACGGCTATGGATTATGCGAAAAGGCATAACACATCCAAATTAACAAGCCGAATAAGCGATCTTCGGGCTATAATTGCAATAAGCGATTATGCATTTATTATCAGAGATGAAAGCAATGAAAAAAGGCTCAAGTATTCTCGATATTACATTGAAGCCTCAAGCAGACCTTACGCGCGAAAACTACTGAAGAAGCTGGAAAAGTAACAATCGTGGGCGCGAGGATCACGAATCGTAACTGAACCAACTAGACCTGTTACGAATCAGAGAATACCCGCACGATTAATTTTTTATTCCAAAATAAGTATTACTTTTACAACGTCGAATGCACCGACTAAATGAAAAAAACTAAAACACCGCTCAGACTTACATTGCCGATACTCTCAGTTTCGGGTGCATCTTTGTAAGTTCTGGGCGGTTAATTCATTATGACAACATATCAACAGTTTCTGGAATCAAAACAAAAGAACCACGTACTATCTGGATTCGACATTGAAAAAACGCAACTATCTGAAAATCTATTTGAATTTCAGAAGTTCATTGTACATCGTGCAATTAAGGCGGGTAAGTATGCGGTGTTTGCCGATTGCGGACTAGGCAAAACATTCATGCAACTTGAATGGGCTAATCGCGTGAGCAAACAAACTAATAATCCTGTATTGATACTTTGTCCATTGGCAGTATCACGTCAGACAATTAATGAGGCTAAACGATTTAATCTTGAATGCGAAAAATATGATTTTGTAGAGCCTCCAGTATCTAATGAGTTTGGTGTTTATATTTTGAACTATGAACAACTTGAAAACGTAGATACTAGTAATTTATCAGGTGTTGTTCTTGATGAAAGTTCAATTTTGAAAAACTTTGAAGGTGCAACCAAAAACACGATCATTCAGAAATTTAAACACACGCCTTATAAATTAGCGTGTACTGCAACTCCGTCACCAAATGATCCAATGGAATTAGGAAACCATTCTGAATTCCTAGACGTAATGAGCCGTAATGAAATGCTAGCTATGTACTTTGTGCATGACGGAGGTGAAACGGCTAAATGGAGGTTGAAAGGTCATGCAGTGAAACAGTTTTATCAGTTTGTAGGGTCGTGGGCAATTATGCTTAATAAACCTGCTGATATTGGTTTTGATATGTCAGGATATGATTTGCCTGATCTTAATTTGATCGAACGCCAGATTGAAACGGACAAACGCGATAACGGATCTTTATTCAACGCCACCGCAATATCAGCTACAAACTTCAATCAGGAATTGCGCCTTACAAAAATAGAGCGCATGGCAGAAGTTGTAAGCATAGTGAATAATTCTACTGAAAACTTTATTATATGGATTAAGCAAAATGAAGAAGGTGAATTGTTGCGGTCATTAATTCCAGATGCCATTGAGGTTAAAGGTTCTGACTCGCCAGAATATAAAGAATCAAAATTGATAGGATTTGCAAATAATGAATTCCGAGTATTGATTACCAAAAGCAAAATAGCACAGTTCGGATTAAATTATCAGAACTGTCGTAATCAGATATTTGCATCGCTTGATTTCTCATTTGAGGGATTATATCAGGCTATTCGCAGATCATACCGATTCGGTCAAAAAAATGACGTTAACATTTACATAGTAACAACAGACACTATGAAAAATGTAATTGAATCAATCAATCAAAAACAAAGACAATTTGAACTTATGCAAAAGGAAATGAGCGAAGCCATTAATGTTACTTTGAACGGTAACGGAATGACAAAAGGAAACTATGATACAGAAAGCGTATCAAATGAATGGTACACAATTAAGCGTGGAGATTCTGTTCAACTTATTCAAAGTATACCAGATGAATCAATAGGTTTATCCGTATTCAGTCCTCCGTTTGCTGAATTATACACCTATTCATCACATATTGAGGACATGGGAAACAGTAAGGACTATAATGAATTCCTTACTCAGTTCGGATTCCTTATTAAAGAAATGTATAGAATAATGAAGTCTGGTCGTAATGTTGCGATACATTGCATGGACTTACCTATTCAAAAAGGTAAAGAAGGTTTTATCGGTCTCCGCGATTTCTCAGGAATGATTTTGAAAGCTTTTGAAGATGCTGGATTTGTATATCATTCACGCATCACAATCTGGAAAGATCCTGTTGTCGAAATGCAACGCACTAAGGCGCTAGGTTTACTTCATAAGCAAGTAAAGAAAGATAGCACGATGAGCCGTGTTGGTATTCCAGATTATGTTATGGTGTTTCGTAAGGACGGAGATCGTAATGACCCTGTGACTAATACAGATATTCCAGTTGATCTTTGGCAGAAAATTGCCAGTCCTGTTTGGATGGATATTGATTACGGTAACACGTTGCAAGGGTTCAGAAGCGCACGAGAAGATCAGGACGAAAAACATATTTGTCCTTTGCAGTTAGATACGATTGAGCGACTTATTTTACTTTACTCGAATAAGGGCGACACGGTATTTACTCCATTCATGGGAATAGGTTCTGAAGTTTATCAGGCTGTTAAAATGCAACGTAGGGGAGTAGGGTTTGAGTTGAAGGAATCTTATTATCAAATGGCAAAGAAAAATATTGCTGCGGCTGTGGAAGAAAAAAAGCAGGTCAGCTTATTTGATAAAAATAATTAGCAGTATATTTGACCCGTCGATTGAACCCGACACGAAATACAAGTACATGACAGATTTTAACGAAATACCTCCCGTAGGAGAACTGATACACTAGGGCGAACTTGCGCTCGGTTCAATGGTGTTGAATTCGACTTCGGGAGGTTTAATATTTTATCGCATGGCGAATAGAATTTTACGCGATTGGACTGATAGCGACAAAATAGATTTGTTATCAGCCGATGCTGAAAGGTTTTTTACACGTTTGATCATGAAGGCTGACGACTACGGATATTTTCACGCGCACCCTAGCCTGATTATAGCCGCGCTATTCCCGTTAAAGATAGATAAGATTGATTTGGAAGACGTAGAGCAATGGATTAGCGAATGTGAGCGTTGTGGGTTGATAATAACATACACGGTTAATGATCGTAAGTATTTGCATATCAATAACTTTAACCAAAGGTTACGCATAATGACGCCAAAGTTTCCGCAACCTGCGGACAAATGTCAGCAATCCGCGGTCAATTGTCCGCCTGAAACGAAACGAAGTAGAAACGAAGTAGAAGTAGAAGATGAAAAACAAAAAACGAGTTCCGAGAAAAAAACTGAAACGGGCAATACCGTGCCTCAGACCCAATCTGTTCAACTCGGCTTATCAAACTTGGATAGATTCAAACAATCAGAATCAGATCAGCAACTTGCCTACAAGTTCGCAAAAGGCATAGGCAAGATTTCAGACTTTACCGAGATTTTCCGCCACGCTCAGTTGCATAATGACGGATTAGCCATGAGTAAACCGAACGCGGATTATCAAGTGTGGCTGCAATATTTCCGCTATTACTTTGAGAATCTGAAGATTAACGGCAAAACATCAACCATAGTACACCAAGAACCCGAGCCGTCATATTACAAGAGGGTTAAGTTTGACGAACGCGGAAAACCTTATACCGAATGATTGACCGCAAACCACCACAGGCAACAGACCTTGAAGCGATTGTTTTAGGCTCTGTGCTGCTAGATCGAGAGGCTTTCGATACCGTAGCCCCGATAATCAACGATAAGTGTTTCTATGAGCCTAAAAATGGCTTAATATGGCAAACGATAGAACGGGTGCATAAAGACAAATCCCCGATTGACATTGTTACCGTTTCCCAGAGGTTAAAGAAAGACGGTTATATTGATCAGGTAGGGGGGTTGATGTACGTGAGCCAGTTAACCGATCGTGTAGGGTCAACGGCTAACATTGAGTTTCACGCCCGTATTATTCTACAAAAGTATATTCAGCGTGAGATAGCATCCGCAACAATGGCTATATCAGCGCGGTGTTATGAAGACACGGCAGACGTAATAGACTTACAGACGGCTATCCGCAACCTTTACGATTTCACCCTGAATCACACAATATCTGGACGGGAGGCAACGCACATTGTAGAGGCTATTAAACGCGACATAGATAGCTACGATAGAAGAGCCGAAGCGCGTAAGAAAGGATTGCCCACTGGCGTTAAGACGGGTTTATCCGAACTTAACCGAATGACGCTGGGATTACAGAAATCTACGCTGAACATATTAGCCGCACGTCCTGCTATGGGTAAGACTTCATTAGCCATGCACATAGCGCGTTATTGTGACGTACCGGTACTGATATTCTCTATTGAGATGTCAGAGGCTCAATTAACGCAGCGTTTAGTTATAACCGAATCATGCATAGATGCACACGCGTATAAATCGGGATGGCTGAATGATTCTGAAATGATTGAGGTATCAAATGCCAGAGCAAGTTTAGCGGATTTGCCGATGTTCATTGACGATACAACACCAATAACGATCAGCGACATGAGGGCAAAGGCTTTGAAGTTTAAGCGCAAACATGAGGGCAAAGATATTTTGATCATAGTTGATTACCTGCAACTGATCAAAAACTCAGAGCGCAAAGGCAACCGTGAACAGGAAGTTGCGGACGTGTCGAAGGGGTTAAAAGAGATTAGCAAAGTGTGTGATTGCCCTGTGTTGGCATTGGCTCAGCTAAGCCGTGCCGTAGAGCAACGCGGAGGGGATAAACGCCCTCAGCTTTCCGACTTGCGCGAATCAGGTCAGATCGAACAAGATGCCGATATGGTTATATTTCTCCACCGCCCAGAATATTACGGGATAACAACCGATGAAAACGGCAACAGCACGCAAGGTAAATGTGAAATTATCATTGCTAAACACCGTGATGGCTCTACTGGTTCTGTAATTGTGGACTTTATCTCTGGTCAAACTAAGTTCATAGACCCTGCACAGGCTAAACAAATGCAGCCGAACGCCGACTTTTTGAGTAAAAACGACTTACCTTATTAACTTTTCCCAGTTGATTATCAGCGCGTTACGGAAATTTAACAAAATAAATTTGCGTAGTTGTAACACCCGTATTACCTTTGACCTATCAAATTAATCAAACAACTAAAACAACCACGTTATGAAAAAGACTAGCAAATCAGCAAAGATCAAAAAAGCCGAAACGATCATTGGCAAATTGGTCGGTTTACAATATGCAAACAATGGATGGTGTCCTTATTTGCAAGATGCGCAACGCGCAGTAAGAAACTACATTGAAAGTATTGAAAACTCTAAATAACTAATCACACGTGGTTGTGTCGGGGTCGGGAAACCGCCCCGTTACAACCGCACAAAACTAACCACTATGAAAAAGACATTGCAACTATGGGTTAATAACGAAGGGTGGAAATCCTTTGAGTATGAAAATCTTTCAGACCTGAAAGATGAGTTCGAGAAACGCGGAATTTGTATTTCCGACTATGCCCGTGTTGGCGACAATGCCCGTGTTGGCGACAATGCCTATGTTGGCGACCATGCCAGTGTTGGCGACAATGCCCGTGTTGGCTCCAATGCCCGTGTTGGCGACAATGCCAGTGTTGGCGACTATGCCCGTGTTGGCGACTATGCCCGTGTTGGCGACAATGCCCGTGTTGGCGACCATGCCAGTGTTGGCGACAATGCCCGTGTTGGATACAATGCCCGTGTTGGATACAATGCCAGTGTTGGCGACCATGCCCGTGTTGAAGATAAAACAAAAATTAAAAGCATTTTTATTACAGCATCCAAGCATTCTATTAACTATTGGGGTGAAGATAAAATTCAAATCGGATGCCAGCTTCATTCTATCGCTGAATGGAAGGAAAGATTCAAGTCAATTGGCGATGAAAACGGATATACTTCGGATCAGATCGCAGAATATAAGGCACACATTGACATGATCGGCTTGATGCACGAGTCTGGAATTTTGAAACCTACAAAAATCGACTGATATGAGCCACGACAATTTCACAGAGGTGACGACAAAGCAAGCGCCGTATTCAGTGCAGCCAGCATACAGTCAAGGATGGGCAACAGGCTACAACACCTGCCTTGAGCTCACAAACGCGGCTGAGTTGCTGGAGTGCCTTAAGGAGATATCAGAAGTATTAGACGGCAAAGGTTCGCCTAATATGGAGTGGATTAAAAACAGAATTAATAACGCCATCAAAAAAGCAACCGATGAAAAATAAACTGAAGAAACTTCGTAAGAAACTGGAAATTGATCAGCCTTATTACATAACCGATAAGGATTTAAGAGACGCGAAGAATTACGTTGATGAAAGTTGTACTTTATCGGAGATATGGCTGTTTTTTTATGATATTAACGCAAAAACAAATCATGCCAAACTATACAGGCTAATGTATTTTGACTTACTAATACTTAGTTGCGATGAACGAGGATAAAATCAGAGCCGAAATCCAGCGCAAGGTCGCGGAGTTCAAACCGAAGACACAGCTAAGACTATCTCACACCGTTACGCCTTTCATGGTCGGTAACAAGTGGAAAGCAAGTTATCACGATCACAAACCAGAACTAAAAAGACGATTTTACTAATGAAAAGATCAGAAATTTATTTGAAAGCCATCAGTGTTCTTTTTGACGAAAAAAAGAATAGATATAATAGAGGTTTGTACGGGTGTAATGTTCTTGAAGATTTCAAAAAGGGATCAATAGAAAAATCTTTCCCCGAATATTTTCTATTTAAAGATACCCACTTTTATGGGGCGTGGCTTCACAGACAATTAAATTATCCAGCTAATGATCTGGATGTGTGCAAGATTAGGCACATCATGCTGTTGTTCGCATACGAAATAGCTAAATCGGAGGGCAACTAATGAACAGAGAGATAAAATTCAGAGCATGGGATAACCTTAACTCCAAATGGGTTTATTTCACTATTGGACAAACTTGGAGTGAAATTGCATTGATAGTATATCACCGAATAATATTGAATGGAGGTGTATTTTATCAATACACAGGACTCAAAGACCGCAACGGGAAGGAGGTGTATGAGGGGGATGTGGTAAAAGTGTTGAGAGGACATCCAGTTCTCATTGCTAATACATATCGTATAGAATATATTAACGCAGCGTTTCAAATGCTCGGCAAAGGAAACAAAATTCCTACCGCATTTGTGACATATACAAAACAGGCTCTTGATCATGGAATTGAATTTGAAGAGATCGGAGAATTGATCAAAGTCATCGGAAATATTCACGAAAACCCCGAACTGCTATGAGCGACTGGAAACACTTATTCCTGCTAATAATCGCAATGTACATTATCGCAGCAATCGCAGCGTGTGTAATGGGAGCGGCTATGACGCCGAAACCCAAGACGCTGCCATCCTACAAAATTGACACGGCATACGTTGACGCATTCCACGTTGATAGTACCGGTAAATATCTGATCAACTGGAAAGGCGATACGTGCATACGAAAAACTAAACTGGAGGAGTAATGGAAGAATCCGATCTGATCAACGACAAAAAATACCGCGTATTATACGACTTCGACTTTCATAAGCCAGTATCAGTAGCAAACAGCCAGCGCGTTCAGATGCGTGTGTATTACGACAATCTCAAAGAGTTCAAGGAATCTTTAGGACGGCAGAATCCAAGACTTCCCGAACTTAACGAAGAGCTGATGCGAGTGAGAAAGTGGATTAAAAAATATAGCGCGTAACGGTTTGCAGATAAGCGAAGGCACAAATAGCGTTGGATTGTGCGAGGGATTTGGGCTTTTGCTTATGTGCTGTTAGCACCAGTACTTTATCACTAATTAATAAATTTAAAATATGAAACTTAAAACAATAAAAAGAGAATTTAAAGAAATTGAAACAGATTTAGAGCTACCTGTTTTCTTGTACTTTCAAGATGAATTGTGTAATGATGAATTGATTATGATTACAGATGAGTATCAATTAAAAGTTAAGTATAGTTACCGTTCATTAGTAATTGAAAAAAGTGAATCATTACCTATTGAAGAACACTATGTTCAATACAATTTAACGACAAAAGAACACTTTATGGAAATTTACAATGAAGCTCTAAAATCTGTATCGGATGCACTATCTTAGTATTGGTGCTAACGGTATGCGGCTTGGTGTCTGTTATTTTGCCTTGCAGATATTTCAAGCCTTAGATAAATTTTATAGGCAAAATAATAGCACCAAACCGCTGTTAGTGGCTGGTGCGGTTTAATAACAGAAAATGTCAAGACAACATCATCACTTAAAAACAGAAACGGAATATTATCAAGCCGTAGAAAAAGGACTAAAGAAGTTTGAAGTCCGAAAAAATGATAGAAATTTTCAAGTTCACGATATGCTTTACTTGGAAGAAACAGTAAATGGAACTTATACAGGTCGCAAACTCCCACCAATGGAAATTAAATACATTTTGCACGGTGGTAAATACGGCTTGGAAGATGGTCATTGTGTGCTGTGTTGGTAGCACTTGCCACTAACGGTTGCGTATATGAGAGGTACGCCACCGACAAACTTAAATAAATGTAAAACCGCTTATTGGCGTATCTCTTATATACGTTGTTAGGCACAGTTTATTTTATTATGAAAGAACAAGTTAAGAATTATTTGAAATCATTAAATGTAGGTAAAACCCCTACACAAATAGGTTTGGCATTAGGTAAGGATTATAACACCGCTTCTTCATCGGTTAGAAACGCATTAAAAAGTTTGGTTAATGAAGGCTTGGTTTATAAGACGAAAATAGACGGAAAGGTGTTATATGGTTGGGTTCGTTAAATTGTGCCTAACTAGCAGATTGGCGCTACGATTTAATCCCAATCCAATACCATCGGGGAGATAAGCCTGTAAATCGCTACCTTTGCAACAACAGTACCTGAGATGCTTCCCGTAAGATCAGCATACTAGCTCTGGTCTTTTAACGAACGGACGAAAGCCGAAAGGTATAAGTCCTATCGAACCCAACGGGCAATGGTCGAAGACGTTCGATTATCCCGTTGTTTTATACCGATATTATTTTATTACCAAAATATTTTTTTGTTCTATTTTTTTTGTAGTTTTGTATCTGCTACAACGAATAAAGAAGATATTTTAGGTTGACGGCTAACACCTGAAACCCCAAAGCCCTCCACGGTTCGTTGTAGCTAACAAATCGGAGGGTTTTTTTATTGACCATAGGTCAGCTTCAACGCCGCCACGACTTCAGTAATCCGTTATTGTTGGATCAGACAAATGCCTCTTTGTAGGCGTGGAAATCACAACAGCACACTCTTTTTCTTTCTTCCTTAGATTTCTTACTTTGTTCTGGGACTTCTTTCATTCTTTCCATTCCTTCTTTCTTTTTCAGCCAATTTAACAGCACACATCAAAAAAAAAGCTACCTTCGTAATCACATGACCTCAGAACAACTGGAATACGCAATTAACGCACTTCTGGAGGGAGATACTTACCAGAAGATCGCAGACCATTTAAACGTGCCCATCAGCACTTTACATAGTAATTTAGCGCGTCCTGAATATTCCGCGCGCGCGAGGGAAGCGCTAGTTATTAGTGCTGACGTGTTCGCTGATAAAGCAGAAAAAGTGCTGATTGAGGCGAATTGGGATCGCGAAATGGGGGATTTCGACCTGAAAAAAGCGCGTGAATTATCGCAATATTACAAGTGGAAAGCCAGCAAGCGTAACCCTAAATCATTCGGGGATAAGGTGGACGTAACGACTGATGGCGACAAAATCCAATCATTCCCTGTAATTAATTGGGTGAATGGCGATAACCCTCAATAAGAAATACCAGCCTTTATTTACATCGAAAAAGCGATACCATCTATTAACAGGTGGTCGCGGTTCGGGTAAATCTTACGTGGCGTCAACATTCATCAACCTGCTCACATACGAGCGCGGTCATAAGATACTGTTTACGCGCTGGACAATGACGTCAGCCGACATATCAATTATCCCAGAGCTGAAAGAAAAGATCGACGAACTCGGAGTAGGTGAACATTTCTACATAACTAAAGACGAAATACGCAATAAGTTAACAGGTAGTTCGATCATATTTCGTGGAATCAAAACATCTTCAGGTGTTCAAACAGCATCGTTGAAGTCATTGCATGGCATTACTACGTGGGTAATTGACGAAGCGGAGGAACTTGTGGATGAAAAGATTTTCAGCAAGATCGCTAAGTCTATCCGAATGAAGGGCGTTCAGAATCGGATTGTTCTAATCCTGAACCCTACCGCGCGTACTCATTGGATATGGAGGCGGTGGTTTGAGAAATCGCATAGAACGGATTACGTGGATAATTACCCGATATACCTATCTACACATGCGAGTGTTAACCATATCCATTCTACGTACTTAGACAATATCAACAACCTTTCCGAAGACTATCTGGAATCGGAAATATATCAGACACGTGAAAACGACAAATACGCATACGGATATGAGATAATCGGAGGATGGATATTGCAGCCTGAAGGGGCGCTATACGGTGTTAACGACATTAAGCGTTTCCGGATGAAAGACCTGAAGAAAGAGGACGCGGAAGTGATATACGGATATGTAGATGTTGCCGATCAGGGAACGGATTCTTACAGTTTCCCGATTGCACACGTGTATAAAAACGCTATTTACATCACATCTGTACTGCATACGCCAGACCCTATTGACACAACGCTGCCATTAACAGAATCGCTGATAAAAGCCCAGACAATTTATAACGAAGACGGAAAGACGATAAAAAAGGAATTGTCACACGTCCGCGTTGAGGCTAACAATCAGGGTATGGAAATAGTGCGAAGGTTACGGGAGCGGTTCGATCCTAGTAAGATACTAGCGGTTAATAACAACACGAATAAGCATACGCGCATATTAGACCAGCGATTATTTACCGTCCAATACGTTTACCTATTAGACGATGCCGACATACCTTCAGGATCGGATTATGAGCGATTCTTACAAGGGATATTCGATTACAACCGCGACCAGACGAAAAATAAGCATGATGACGCTCCAGATGCTTTGTCGGGATTAACTGTAATGTGTCGATCTTTTATGCCACATTTATTCGTTTGATATTTTTTTCGTATGTTCGTACCTAAATTCTCGACTTCATGGCGGCTGAAGCTCCATTTTACAACATAAACGGCTCTGGAATAATGGGATGGTTTTCCCGTTTTCGGCAGATATTCAGCGGCAGTCCGTCGCTTTCTTATTCACAGAACTACATACTGAACAAAAACAACCCTGTATGGGTTGACGTTGACAACGTACTCGGAGTGTACATGGCTGTTCCGCAATTGCGAATGGTCATTGACATGAAAGCGGAGATGTTCGCAAACGCACGATTTTACGTTAAAGACAAAAACGGCAAGGAAGTAGAGAATCACCAGATGATTAAGATTCTGGACAACCCGAACCCGATACAATCGCGTGAGCAGTTCATGACAATGTTATCAATTTATGATTCATTGTATAATCAGGGCTTTATCCGAATACTTGCGCCTGAAATAAGATTAACAAATATACCCCGTGCGTTATGGCAGTTACCGCCAGCTAATATGAGCGTATTGCCAACTGGTAAAATTTGGGATCAGTTCAAACTAGAAGATATTATTGATTCGTATGTATTGCGTGACATTGAATCAGGAGGCGTTGAGCGCAAGTTTAAGCCATCAGAGATTATGCACCTTACAAAGGGCATATCGAACAAGTACATCGTCGGTGAAAGCAAGATCGTAACGCTTCAGAAGCCGCTTAGTAATATTGTCGGGGCTTACAGAACGCGGAACTGTATCATCTTTGATCGTGGAGCGCTGGGTATTTTGTCGTCGGAATCGAAAGATAACGTAGGCGCTATTCCTCTAGGCAAAGACGAAAAATTAGAGATTGAAAAGCAGATGCGTCGCGAATACGGAATACAGGACGAACAAGCGCGGACAATAGTAACGAACGCCTCTTTGAAGTACACACCAATGACATATCCGACAAGGGACTTGTTGTTATTTGAGGAAATTGAGGAAGATACGCAAGTGATATGCGGTTCATACGGAATGGCTCGCGATCTGTTCCCTTCAACTAAAGGGGCGACGTATGAAAATATGAAGCAAGCCATGATCGGTACTTATCAGAATACGATTCAGCCGTTTGCCGATTGGGTGTGTAACACTTTTCAAACCGATCCTTTTTTCAAACAGCTATTCAAAGAAGGTGAAACACTTTGTGCGGATTACGACTGGTTGCCTGTAATGAAAAACGATGAACTGAAGGAACATCAAGCGGAGCAAGCCGAAGCAAGCGCAATCAGTACGGAGGTTGATACCGTTATTAAGCTAAATGACGCAGTACAACGCGGAACAATGACACGCGAAGCGGCTGTTCAGATGCTTATCATGACGCACGAATACGATATTTTAGAGGCAAACAGTCTAATCGGAGAACGCGTAACAGCGCAACCAAATGAGAACAACAACCAATAAACCATTTCAGGAAAGACTATCAGAATCACTTACTAAGAAAACAAAGCCATGTCAGCAGAAGAAAAGAAAAAAGCATCCCAGCACTACGCGGTAAAATCATTTGGCGGCGAGCTTGCTGTTAAAGACATCGACCCCACAGCGCGTATAGTTACGGGCTTTTTCTCGACTTTTAATGTAGTCGATTCGGATTCAGACATCCTAGTATCTGGGTGCGCTAAGAAATCAATTAAGGAACGCGGCGCTGATTCTAATGCAGTCGCAAAAATTAAGCATTGCCTCAATCATGACTTCGCTCAGTTGGTGGGGAAAATTCAGGTACTAGATGAACGTGAAGTCGACGGGTTTTCTGGCATCTATTTTGAAACGAAAATGGCTGACACAGAACTCGGAAACGACACGCTGAAAAATTACATTGGTGGCGTGTACGACAACCATTCTATCGGATTTCAGTACATCTGGGAAAAGATGCAAGCGGTGGAGATTAATACGCCGAAGTGGGATGAAATGCTGACGTGGTTGCAGAACCCGAAAGACCTAGCAGGTAAACAGCGCGTTTACATCTGCAAAGAAATCAAACTATGGGAGGGGTCAACGGTTGCGTTCGGCGCGAATATGCTTACACCTTTTCTGGGTATGAAGTCGGGAATGCAGAAGGACACAACATTACTTGAACTTGATAACAGGCTGAAGAAATTCGAGAACGTGTTGCGCAATGGTACACAGACCGACGATATGATGATGCAGATTGAAGCTCAGGCGTTGCAGTTAAAGCAGTTTATTTCCGATTTGATGGATAACGTGGAGTTCAAAGACTTGAAAAAGGGAATTGAACCAGAGCCGACTATTGAGGGAAAAGGCATCGACTATTCTTTTTTACGTGAAAATTTGCGGAAGTAAAAAACATTTTCGTAAATTAGCGCCCATACTACACAGCATCCACGCGAACGCGCACTCAATATGAGCCGCGCCTAAGAGTAATGAAGTGAGTGAAAACAACTATTGTATCACTTATCAATTACTCATAAAATGACACCAGAACAAATCGCAGCAGAAAAGGCTGCATTGCTTGCTGACATCGAAAAGAAGTCGGCAGAAGGCGCTCAGGCTAAGATCGACGCTTTCAAAAATTCCGAAGAGTTTCAGACCCTTGTAACAAAAGCGGCTGAGGCTATGACAAAAACACAGATCGACGCGATCAAAACAGCGTTCGACGAACTCAGCGCGTCTATCGAGGCTAAGATGGAAAAAGGTAAATCCATCAAAGGCAAATCGGTACGCGATCAGATTTCTGAATCACTAGAAGCTAAGAAGGCTGACCTTCAGAACTTCGGTAAAAACAAATCTGCAAACGCTTCGTTTGACCTGAATTTGAAAGCGGCAGGAACATTCACAACTTCAAACGTGGATGCGGTAGGTACTAACGGTATCTCTATCCTGTTGGCAGACATCGAGCCGGGAATTACAGTAACTCCATCTGCAACACCTAATATCATTCAGTATTTGAATCGTGGAACTATGACTGGTTCTTACGTTGTTTATGCTGAAATGAAAAACAACGACGGCGGAGCAGGTTGGACTTCTGAAGGTTCTGCTAAAACTCAGATGGATTTCGATTTCGTTGAGGCAAAAGCAGATGCACGTAAGATCACAGATTACATCAAAGTATCTAAGGAATCTTTGGCAGACATCAACGAACTCAGCACAGTAATCAACGGCGAACTCATGACATTGATCATGAACAAGATCACGGACAGCGTTCTCGAAGGCACTGGAGTTGCTCCTGATCTTGCAGGCTTGAACGACACGACAAACGTATCGACAGCATTCTCTGCTGGTAACTTTGCGAATACAATTGCAGACGCGAATATTTACGACGTTGTAAATGCTGCTGCATCGCAGATCATGACTGCTGAGGTTATTTCTGGTCGCCCTGCTGGTTTTATGCCTAACATCGTTATCCTCAATCCAGAAGATGTTATTAAGTTGAAACTTACAAAAGACACAAACGGACAGTACCTGTTCCCTGTTTCTTTGCCCGGCACTCCAAACATCGCAGGTCTTACTGTGGTATCTTCTCCTTGGCTGACTGTTGACAAGTTCATCGTTGCTGATTCGAGCAAGATCAATTTCCGAGTTCGTGAAGACGTTAATATCCAGATCGGATATGAGAACGACGACTTCACTAAGAACTTGGTGACAATCCTTGCTGAAGCACGTGTTGCGATGTACGTTAAGTCAAACCACAAAAAGGCTATCGTGTACGGTGATATCACCGATGCAATCGTTGCACTTGACCCTGCAACGTAATCGGGTCTAAATAAATAATGAAAGAGCCTCCGTAAATAGGGGGCTTTTTTTATATTTGTCGAAACAGCCGACTATATCAATGGCAAAGTGTAAATCATGCGGAGGCGGTAAACGACGCGAGGGAATTTGCGACGTTCATAGATTGGTGCATAATGATTCATCGTTACGCATGGTGCGATATTGCAACGTGTGCGATGCTTGGGTATGTGCGGCTTGCAAAAATAACTGGGCTAAACGCGGATATGCTGCATTACTTAAATCACTAGGCAAATGAAGATTTGCATCGTTACAGCCGTATTCGGACGGCATGACCTGACGAAGATTGTATTGGATTACTACGCTAAACTATCAATAGACAGCGGCTTAGTTATACCTATTGCCGTAGGGTCGGAGGGTAAGGAATCGGAGCAACTGTGTACCAATACTGGCTGGGGATACCTTGAATACCCGAATCAGCCCCTTTCGCAGAAGTTTAACGCGCTATTTGAGGCAACCAAACCCCATGATCCTGACCTTGTAATCCTTACAGGCTCGGACGATCTTATCTCGCCTGAGATAGTGCAATACTATATCAACAACGTAAAGCCCACGCATACAAATTTAGTCGGCTTAAAAGACCTATATTTCTATTCAATTTCGCAGGATCAGACGCTATACTTCGGAGGTTACAATTCACTGGGGTACAAAAACGCGCCCCGTTCTATCGGTGCAGGGCGTTGCTTCAGTCGGGAGGTATTGGAGCGTATGGATTTCAGACCTTGGCAAGCTGAGAAACTGAATCGAGGTCTTGATTCGTCAAGTACGAAGCAAATGAAGCGACGAGGCATCGGGGAGGATATTATCACAATGGCTGATGCTGGCGGTTGCGCTGTTGACATAAAGCATCCGCACGTATCGCTGACCAATTGGAAGTTTATTCACGCCGAGGATAGGATTGTGGCAAATTCGGACATTGAAAAACACTTTCTACCTGAATTAATTGCGTGTCGCACTTTGCGAAAAAATCTTATCTTCGTACCTGATAACACCTATGACGTACAGATAACCGATCGACGGCATCCGTTATTCGGTAAAATCTTACACGTAACAGGGAAACAGGCAATAAACTGGCAGGAACGCGGTATAATTGATAGACCATGATACTACTCACAACGTCCGACTTTACTGGATATTTCAACATACCTACGTCAAACGCACGGGAAACACTCGCATTATTACAGACTTACATTGACCGTTATGAGAAAATGTACTTATGTCAGTTGCTCGGTGTTGAGTTGGCGGAGTTATTTATAGCTGATCTTGCTAACGCATCGCAGGAGGCGCGGTTTACAGTTATTCAGGACGAGTTCTATTTTGATTCATCAACACGGACTGGCGTTCAATATCATTCGCGCGGAATGGTTGATTTTCTATCGGCTTTGGTGTTTTATCACTTCGTAACTGAGAACGCAGCGCAATTAACGACTAACGGCGTGACGGTATCAGTAACAGAGAACGGATCGGTACTATCTCCAGAAGGAGCGTATCGCTTTGCTGAACGTAAATGGAATGAGGCACAGAGTACGTCAGAGGCAATTTACTGGTATATCAAATACGAAGCACCTAGAGTGTACCCTACTGACCCCGATATGCTATATACTGAGTTTAATGGTCATTGTTTGGATTTCCGTTTCAGCCCTATTTTCTAAATGAAAACAGAACTAAGCGACATACTATACAGCGTGATTCAGGACATTGACGTATCAATGACCATAACGGATTACAGCTATACAGGCACAACGCATACCGTAGAAGTGTGTGATGTGAAATGGATTCAGGTAGGTCGCGCGGTTACAATCGGAGCGAATGAGTACACTGTGACGGCGATCAACTACGCGACAAACGTACTGACGCTTACTGGAGCAAATCCGATTACAGTATTCACGTTTAACATTTACCGCCCTATCTTTTTTTACGGCACTCCGATTGAAACGGGCAACGACATTAAAGCAATATCGAACTCAGAAGACAAATATCCGATGTTCTATTTGTTGCTGAACTACGAAGAACAGAACTACGAAGACGACGAAGACCCGATTGAGCGCACGGTTAATTTCAGATTGTACGCCGTTACCGATTCAGATCATGGCAAATGGCTAACGTCAGACATTCATGATCGTTGCATCAAGCCTATGACACGAATGTACACGGCACTAATCGAAGCAATCAAAGCCGATAAAATGTCATTCGACACAAACGGTTTTCGATTCGGTACGATTCCACAGTATAAATTCGGAGCATATGTAACCAACAAAGGATCGTTAGCGAATTTCTTCGTTGACAATTTATCAGGGTGGGAGATGCGTTTTACTGAGTTAAAGATTCGCAAAGATCACACTTGTACGGACGTTTGTCCTGCATACGTTGCACATTAATTTAACAGATGCGAACGAACAGACCATTTGAGCAGACGCGCTATCCGCAGGAGCGCGAAACATACGAGGCAACGCGAACAAAGACGGGATGCCTTGTAATTTCATTGGGTTGCATTTTATTCTGGATGTTAATTGCGTATTTGGTTTTTTGATTATCTTAGCCGAAACTAATACAGCCGACAAATGACACTTACAAAAGGATTACTCCATTCGTACCACAAACAGATCGTACAACTTCAGCAAGGCGGAAGCGTACTAGCTGAACTGATGAAAGGACGCATTGCCGATTTCTACAAAGAGAATCAGGTTTACATCGACGCGTTGAACCGCGATATTGATTTCCTGAAAAAGGAATTCCTCTTAACTGACGAAAACGGGAAAGTGATTTTCGACGCAGATCAAAAGATTCAATTCCTCGAAGGAAAGTCAGAGTACCAGTTCAATAAAAACTGGGATGCGCTCATGGCTACTTCCGTACTCGGTAAATGGGGCAGCGAAGATTTTGAAGAGCCTACAACTGAAACAGTATCGGAGTAATGCGATTTATTGTAGTCGTAACGGGGTACAATTGTACAAAGTACGTTAGGGCTTGCTATGAATCAATAGTAGCGCAGACGTATCGTAACTTCGCGTGCGTGTTCGTTTCTGACGGGTCAACCGATACAACCGAATACACCATTGAGAAAACTGTAACCGATCCACGATTTTTCAAGATTTACCATAAGAAAAACGAAGGTGCGGCAAAACGAAGATTGGAAGTGTTGCAGAACTTCGGCGACAAAACTGACGTAGTGGTATTGGTCGGAATGGATGACAGGCTACTGCCGAACGCACTGGAGAAGATCGCGGAGCAATATGTATCAGGTAAGTGGATGACATACGGAAACTGGATAGACCAGAACGGTGAAGGGCTACCTGAGAATTTCGATCTTGACTTTGACGCATACGTCCACAACACGCGCGATTATCGTCAGGTTAAATACAGATCGACAGCACCGAATACTTTTTACAAGTTTCTATTCGATCGGATTCCTTCATGCGATTTCAAACTATTTGGAAAATGGATTGATTCGACAACGGAAAGCGAGGTAATGTTTAGCTGTTTGGAGATGTGCGGAAAGGATCGTATTGGAATAATCAGAGAACCTATTTACATTTACAATAAGAATTTACCATCTGGCACGTTAAAGCGGTTGGGTGTTCAGTACAAATACCGCATTTACGAGCAGATAGTGAAGCGACCTAAAAGAAATCTATTAACCGATAATGAATTTGGAAAATGACACAGGAAACTAAAACCACTAAGACTAAATGGGAATCCGCAACGGGTAATCTCATCAAGCGGAGATCAACAGGAGTAAGTGATAATGCAAAGTGCGAAAACATTGTTGCGGATTATCACAGACACCTACGCGGAATCATTCAGCACGGGGCTGGTATCGGAAATTCGGTACTTGATGTCGGATGTGGTGATATGAGTATTGGCAGAATCCTTGAACAGCACTACCCGAATGTTAAGTACATGGGTGTTGACGCGTTTCCTGTTAACGATCAGGTTACTGGGTTAAAGATCGAAGACGCGCATCCGAATATGTTTGCGATTCAGTACGGCGAATTTGATACTATTGTTTGCTTTGCTGCATTGGATTCTATGCACGATCTGGTTAAGGCTTGCAACAATATGAAGGGTATCGCTAAGAAGTCGATTATCTTTCTTACTGGAATTGACATTGAGCCTGATCAGTATCACACATTCAAGATCACCGAGCCGCTTTTGCATGAGTTAATGAAAGGATGGAAGGTGTCATATTCAAATTACCTGACCGAGAAAGTTTTGTTGATTCAATACACGCCTGAATGAAAATACTTAACGTAAGCTACGACGACTATGCCAACCTAATGCACGGACACACTAAGGCATTAAAGTCAGTCGGTGTTGACGTGATGGAGGCGAAATTGAAGCCACATCAGTTTGGTTATCGAACGCAAGCGCCTGTTTTAGCACCTTCCGAGATCATGAGGCTGATGCGTTGGGCTGACATTATCAACGTGTATCACTCAGCAAAACCGATTGCAAACCTGATAGAGGCTGCGTCACTACGCGGCAAAGTCATTAACGTATGGCACACGGGTAGCGAATATCGGGCAGAACCTGAAAAGGTAAGGAATAATTTTGAACAGATCGGAGTAAAGCGACATTTTACCGATCAGTGCGAGTTCCTGATTCACGATTCCACGCTAACCTACGCGTCAGCAGCCATCGACGTGAATGAAGTGTTGGAAACGGTAAATCCTTCAGGATATGAGCCTCTAATGGCGTCTAAGCTATGGTTTTCGCACTTCCCTAGTAAGCCTGAAGTAAAAGGGTCGCCAGATATACGCCGAATGATGGCGGCATACGGGGATAAATTGCATTTTGAATACTCCGACGGGCTTACTGGACACGATCAGAACCTAATCAGAATGTTTAAATGTGACGTTTACATTGAGTTATTTAAGGCTGAGTTGAACGGGAAGCCATACGGTTGTCACGGGGTTACGGCATTTGAGGCGGCGGCTATGGGTAAAATAGTGTTAACTCAGAACATTTACCGAGATGCTTATGAGAAGGTTTACGGATATTCTCCACTATTCCTAGCGCATACGGAATCAGAATTTACAGGCACTATCGACTACCTTATTTCACTTAGTCAGGAGCAAATAAAGCGGATTAAATTGGATCATTACGATTGGATGCTAAGAAAGCATGATATTAATCCGATCGGCAACCAATTAAAAAAATATTACTCGGAGTTGTAACATGATGTTTTTTTGTTATTTTTACGCCTAGATCAGCCGACTAACAGGAGAAATACAAATCTTCCTTAGTCGGCTGTTTGTGTTTCCCTGCGGTTGATCGACTAAAAGACGTAAAACCAAAAACACAAATAACCATGCAAGCTTGCGACTGTAACGCATCACTGAGTAACACGGGTACGGCGTGTACTCCAATCCTTGAGATTGCAAACAAACTTATCGCTGTTCCGCTGAAAGATGCAGACGGCAACCGCAACAAAATCACTCTTTCCGCAACTCTTAACCAAGCGTATTGGGAAGCATTGATTAACAACGCTGATACAACAGTGCGTTGGTATCCGCTACCTGCAATGAAAAATGCAGTTGACGAACGCGCGGAATCAATCAAAGAAACATTCGAGGACAACTCTACTGAATTTATTCAGCAGGGCGTTCGCACTTTCTCCGCTGTCATCACTGGGTCAACAGGTGGAACTCAAATCTTACTCGGAAACCTCGAAACTTTCCGCTGTCAGGATTTCGGGTTCTATGTTGTTGACGTAAACGGAAACCTTATCGGTTCACTCGGAACAGGTCAGGACGATTGCGACCCGTTGTACCTTTATCCTATCGCTGTTGATTCTGGTTCATTCGATCCGCGCTTTATGAAAAAGACAAACGCGGCTACTCAGAAACTCATGATTTCATTCAACTGGAAACAGACAGAGCAGGATAAAAATCTCCGCATGATCACAGCAACTGAAGCAGGTTATGATCTGAATCAGTTGTCAGGATTGAAAACAGTTTGCGCGGTAATTTCTAACATCTCACAAACTGAGTTCACCGCTGATCTTCGCGTTCAGGGTTACGGCACTCCGATTAATCCTGTACGCGTTGAAGGACTTGTATCTGGTGATTTCGCACTTTACAACGTAACAGACGCAGCTTCTGTAACGATCTCAACAGTAACTGAGGCTGACGGTGTTTATACATTCACTTTCACATCACAAACAATCGGAGATGTGTTGCGTCTTACGCCAACTCAGACTGGTTACGACTTTGCTTCAGTAATCGCTGAGGAAATCGAAATCCCGACCACGTAATTAATCGGGGTTGATGCGTTAATGGTTTAGCCCCTGCGTTAATGTGGGGGCTTTATTACATAAATACAATGCTAGGTAAACTCAGAGATATGGCTAAACGCGTGCGTGAACTTGATGAAAACAAGATCGCGTTCAAAGTATTTGAAGACAAAAATCTTCAGGCGCAAATCATTGACCTTAATACCACATCGCAGTTGTATAACAAAGGCGTTGACGCAGAAGGTAGATCGTTAGGTGAATACTCACTTGCGACTATTTACGGAACATCGAATTTCTCTGGTAAGATTGAGAAAGGTCAGCGATTCGATCACATTACACTTAATGACACAGGAGAATTTTATCAGTCGTTCAGATTTGTAAATCAATCGGACGGCTTCACAATCACAGCCGACAGCGTAAAAGATGGAAATGATTTGGAAAAAGTTTTTGGTAAGATCGTGGGACTTACTCAAGAATCCGTTCAGGAAATTATCCCAGAGGTACGAGAATCAATGCTTGCTGAAACTAGAAAAGCGATTATCGGGTAACGTCTATGAAAGCATCGACGAACTCCCGATATATTACTGGTGGCAGATACATAAGACGAATGATTACTCGCATCTACTGAGGGTTAAAGTGAAAAGCAAGTATCTGAATAAGGTACTGAGTAAAAAGTGGGAGGCGGTTTATGAAGGATATATTGATCGGTTCGGGTTTTCGCCTGAGTTATTGGAGATTCATAAAAAGCGGTGTTACATAGCGAAGTTGAAAGTTCAGAAAATGCAGACGGGCAATAAGACGCTGAACACTGAGATTAAAATTGAGGAGGAGGAGTTGAACGCGTTGATGAAAGCCAACGATCAGGGTGAGGGGGATTTTTTCGAGGTGAAAGCGTTGATCGAACAGAGCAGAGGCGTTGCAATTGATCACTATAAAGTAACTGTTGCGGAGTTTTTCACATACGTCAAGTTGATGAAGAAACGAAAAAAAACAAATACCAATGGCAGAGGATAAGATCAGGCACGAGGATATAATTGAATCCGACATATTCATGGATGCTACGCAATCAGCGGAGCGTTTCGATGCTCAGTTGCAGGATTTGATAGGCACTATTACGCGCGTAGGTGCTGAAGCCGCGAAGAATCTGAACGGCAACCCTACCACGTTAAAGCAAATGCAACAACAAGCGGAGGCTATTAACGACATCAACGCCGCTGAGATTGCACTAACGGAAGCCCAGAAGCAGCGTATATTAGTTGCTGAAACATTGGCTAATATCCGCGCTGAAGAGTTGCGGAAGAAAGAAGAAATTAAACGCGCATCACAGGCTGAGATTCAAAAGCAGAAGGAACTAAACAAAGTAAACCGACAGGCTACGGACGAATACGGCAAACTTTCGGCAAAGCATCGGGAACTGGTTCGTGAGGCTAAAAACTTAGCGGTTGCGTATGGCGCAGAAAGCAAAGAAGCGAAAGCAGCGGCAGCGGCAGCGAATCAGTTAGACCGACAGTTAAAGACTATTGACGCGTCACTAGGTCAGCATCAGCGTAACGTAGGTAATTACGCGTCTGCATGGGGCGGTGTGGTTACTGGCTTTAAGAATTTACTGGGCGGTCTGGGTATCGGCATTGGTGTTGCGGCAGTAAAAGATTTTTTCGTTGATTCGATTAAGTCTTTTGCCGATGCGGAGAAAAACGCTAATGCTTTGGCGTTTGCATTGAATAATGTTGGTGGTGAAGGTGAGGCGGCGTTTATCAAATTACAGGAACAGAGCGCAAAACTTCAGGCTACTGGCGGCATATTCTCTGACGACGACATCACGGCGGCGCAAACGCAGTTAGTCAATTACGGTTTGTTGTCCGACGAAGTTGAAAAGTTAATGCCGAAAATCCTTGATTTAGCGACGGTTCAGGGCGTTGATTTAGCAACGGCAACAGATACAGTCATTAAGGGTATCAACGGTCAAACAAAGGGCTTAAAAACGGTAGGGCTTGGCTTTGAAGACACGGGAAGTAAAGCGGAGAATTACAATATCATTCTAGATAAGTTAACAAAGTTTGAAGGGGCAGCGGCAGATGCTGCAACAACTACTGAAGGACGTTACAAAGTTCTGATGAATCGCTTTGACGATCTGAAAGAGCAGATCGGGGAATATTTGGTAAATACAGGCTATCAATTCTTGCAACATTGGGATTTGATCACGGGCGAAATTGACGCGGCTACATTTGCCATG